>Ga0105107_10000002_pt1 | contig 237736 bp, 215 predicted proteins | sample PPLLaktember2015_6_FD_79335 | JGI IMG/M metagenome (GOLD analysis project Ga0105107, IMG submission 79335) | Freshwater sediment microbial communities from Prairie Pothole Lake near Jamestown, North Dakota, USA - PPLs Lake P8 Core (1) Depth... | ecosystem: Environmental > Aquatic > Freshwater...
CGAGCGCGGCAACATGGTGGTGATCTGGCACGCCGACGGAACCTTCGCGATCTACGGTCATCTGCGGAAGGGCGTCTGCGCGCGGGAGGGCGAGCGCATCGCGCCCGGCGACTTCCTCGGCTGGAGCGGGAACTCCGGCTATACCAGCGGGCCTCACCTGCATTTCGCGGTGGGCGTCGCCGCCGGCGACGACGGCTCGATCCAGAGCCTGCCGATCCTCTTCGAGGGCGACCTCCTCCCCGAGGCAGAACGCGCCTACGGGCCCGCCGTCAGCGGCGCGCGGGCAGCACCACCAGCGTCGCGCTGCGATGCGCCGGATGGACGTGACAGTTGATCGCGTAGATCTGTCCGGCTTCGAGCGGCGGCAGCTCCACGGGCGTCTCGACGCCGGGCTGCACCACCAGCTCCACCCCGAGGGCCGGGATCGCGAAGCCGTGGGGGATGTCGGTGGTGTTGAACAGGCTGAGCTTCCGGCCGCTGCCCTCCGTGAGCACGATCGTCGAGGGCACGAAGAAGTTCTTCCCGCCGACGTTCGTGGTGACGACCTGCACCTCGCTGCGCTCGTCCGCGAAGCCGAGGGGGACGCGATCCTCCACTTTCCAGCCGAACCACACGCAGCCGGAGAGCCCGAGCGCGAGGGGCAGCACCGCGAGACCGCCCCGGATCCTTCCTGTCACGTCCGTCTCCTCCTTGCGCCGGGTGACCCGGGGTCAGCGCCCCTGGGACCCTCCGGCGTCCGCTCGCTATCTTAGGCCGCCCCGAGCAAAACGCCCCGGAGCGCGACCTGCGGCGCCCGGCCTGCGCAGAGGATCCGATGAGCACTCCCTTCGACGACTTCGCCTCGCTCTCCCTGGACGACGCCCGGACGCTCGTGAACGGCGCCGAGGCGCTGCTGGAGCGTGCCCTGGAACGGGCGCGCGCCCTCACCGGAAACGGCAAGGCGATCGACGACCACCAGGTGACCACCGAGCGCGTCGCCTACGCCGCCACCGAGGGACGCGCCGCGCGCGCGCTCGTGGAGCGGACCGCGCGCATCGCGGCCGAGGGGCGCGCCGACCGCAGCCTCGAGCTCCTCACGCTGGCCGGCTGCGCCGAGCTCGTGGCGAGCCTGCGCGGGCGCGTCGATCAGGCGCTGAGCGAGCTCGGCCTCGTCGAGTCGGACCTCGACGCCGCCTTCCCGGCTCCGCTGCGCGCGCTGCTGCGACGCGCCGGCAGCGAGGCGCTGCTGCGCGCGCTCGGGCAGCAGCAGATCGAGCGCCGCGGGCGCAGCGACCTGCCCCTCGACGAGACCCTCGAGCAGATCCGCGAGTCGGTGCGCGAGTTCGCCGAGCAGGAGGTCGCGCCCCACGCCGAGCACATCCATCGGCGCGACGACCTGGTGCCCGAGGCGTTCATCCGCAAGATGGGCGAGCTCGGCTACTTCGGCCTCTCGGTGCCGGAGGCCTACGGCGGCCACGAGATGGGCAACCTCGCGATGATCCTGACCACCGAGGAGCTCTCGCGGGCGTCGCTCGCCGCCGCCGGGTCGCTGATCACGCGCCCGGAGATCCTCACCAAGGCATTGCTCCAGGGCGGGACCGACGAGCAGAAGCGCGCCTGGCTGCCGCGCATCGCCTCGGGCGAAGTGATGGTCGGCATCTCGGTGACCGAGCCCGACGTCGGCAGCGACGTCGCCTCGGTCAAGTGCCGCGCCGAGCGCGCCACGGTCGGAGGTCGCGAGGGCTTCTTGATCAACGGCCCGAAGTCCTGGTGCACGTTCGCGGGGCGCGCCGACGTGCTCGCGCTGCTGGCGCGCACCGATCCCGACCCGGCTTCGGGCGCGCGCGGGCTGTCGCTGTTCATCGTGCCGAAGGACTCCTTCCCCGGCCACGACTTCGAGATGAAGCAGCCCGGGGGCGGGCGCATCGTCGGCAAGGCCGACGCCACCCCGGGCTACCGCGGCATGCACTCCTTCACGCTGAGCCTCGAGAGCTACTTCGTGCCCGCCGAGAACCTGGTGGGCGGTGAAGCCGGCCTCGGCAAGGGCTTCTACCTGCAGATGGGAGGCTTCGCCGCGGGTCGCCTGCAGACCGGTGGCCGCGCCATCGGGCTCGGCCAGGCGGCGCTCGAGAAGACCTGTGAGTACGTCGAGGGGCGGAAGCAGTTTGGGCGCCCGATCGGCAGCTACCAGCTCACGCGCTTCGTGATCGGCCGCATGGCCGCGCGCCTCGCCGGCGCGCGCGCCATCACCTACGCAGCCGCCGAGGCCTTCGACGAGGACGAGCGCAGCGCCGCCCCGCTCGCCGCCCAGGCCAAGCTGCTGGCCTGCGACGTGGCGGTGGCCATCACGCAGGACGGCCAGGTGCTGCACGGCGGCTGGGGCTACGCCGAGGAGTACCCGATCAGCCGCTACGTGGTCGACGCCCAGGTGCTGCCGATCTTCGAGGGGGTGCGGCCGATCCTCGAGCTGAAGGTGGTGGGGCGCGCGCTGCTCGGCGGGTGAGGCGGGTCGAAGCGGGCGCTTTTCGTCGCGGGGGGCGGCGGCAGCGGCGCGGGGCTCGGCAATGCGTGCTCGCCCTCGGCGCGAGCTCCGGAGCCGTGACGAGGGCGAGCACGCAATGCCGAGTGTCGCTTCGACTGCGCAGACCTCGACGGCTTCGCGGTCCGATTCAGCTGGCGGTTGCTGTTGGTTGCGGCGCAGCCGGCGCTCCAAAGGTCAACCGGACACATGGATCTCGGGCTCGGCGAGGATGACCGGGAACCCTTGCATCGCGGGCCGGAGGGAGGGGACTCGCCGTTTCACTCGAATGCGTGAGGCCCCCTCTGCGCGCAGGTACGGCGAACCGCATCGCGGTGGGCGGTGGGCCCGCGGCGGAAGTAAAGCGGAGGCGGCGCACGATGTCCGCGCACGAGCACGGCGTCTGCGCCGCCGAGCCATGGAGCCGCGGGCCCACCGCCCACCGCGATGTACAGCGCCTTGCTTCGACGCGCCTCGGTCCGCCTCTACCGCATCGGCGGCAGGGCCACGCGGAAGAGGGAGCCGTTGCCGGGCTCGCTCTCGACGGCGATCGCGCCGTGGTGGCGGCGCACGATGCCGAGCACCGCGGCGAGGCCGAGGCCGCGGCCGGCGCGGCGGCGCGAGAAGAACGGGTCGAAGATGCGCGCGCGCGTGGCGGCGTCCATGCCGATGCCGGTGTCCGACACCTCGAGCAGCACGTACTCCCCCGGGCCGACCTCCGGGTCGTGCAGGCTCGTCTCGAGGAAGGCGCGGTCGACGCGCATGCGGCGCACGCGGATCTCGACGTGGCCGGTCGGCGCGGCGATGGCCTCCGAGGCGTTCAGCACCAGGTTCAGCACGATCTGCCGGAGCTGCGCGCGGTCGCCGCGGACGGGCGGCGCTCCCGGCTCCGAGAGCAGGCGCAGCTCGACGCCCTCCGGCACCCGGCGCCGCAGCAGGCGCAGCGTCTCCGCCGCGAGCTCGCCGAGCTCGACGGCCTCCATGTGCACCGCGCCGCCGCCGGCGTAGGTCAGGAGCTGATCGACCAGCTCGGCCGCCGTATTGGCGGCGGAGAGCACCTCGTCGACGGTAGCGGTCTGCGCGCTGTCGTCGCGCACCAGCAGCCGCAGCATCTCGGCGTTGGCGATGATCGCGGTCAGCAGGTTGCTGAAGTCGTGGGCGACGCCCCCCGCCATCAGCGCCAGGCTCTCGACGCGCTCGGCCGAGCGCAGCCGCGTCTCCAGCGCCTGCCGCCGCGCCTCGTCGCCGCGCTGCTCGGTGACGTCGACGAAGATGGCCTCTACCCCCCGCGCACCCTCGTGCAGCACCGGCGCGAGGTGGAGCAGCGCGCGCCCTTCGCTCCCGTCGAAGCGCAGGATGCGCAGCTCGAGGGGCCGGCGGAAGGTGCGGCCGTTGGCCGCCTCCTCGAGCCGCTCGCGCGCCTGGGGGCGATCGTCCGGATGGAACAGCGAGGCGGCCGGCGTGCCCAGCAGCGCGGCCACGCTCTCCGCGCGCCAGAGCGCCGCGGCCGCCGGGTTCGCGTAGGCCAGCCAGCCGTCCAGCGAGACCACCACGGCGTTCGGGCAGCGCTCGACCAGCGTGCGGTAGCGCGCGTCGCTGCCCTCCGCCGCGCGGCGCCGCAGCGCGCGCAGGGCGGGCTCGAAGGCGAGCAGCCAGGCGCCGAGCAGCGCAGCGAGCGAGCCCGCGGCGAAGGCGCGATGCACCTCGCGCTCGCGGAGCGCCGCGCGCTGGCGCTCGCGATCCAGCGACTCGACCCAGCGCGCGCTCGCCCCGGCGAAGGCCTCGGCGCGCGCCGCGACCTCGTGCGCCGGGACCGCCAGCCCTTCGCGGCGCGGCGGCGTCGCGGCGAGCTCCGCGCGCAGCGCCTCCAGCGCGCTGCGCAGCTGCTGATGCGACGCATCGAACTCGCGCCACTCCGGCAGCGCCAGCGGCGCGAAGCCGCGCGGCGCCTCGGCGGCCGCGTCGACGCTGCGGAATCCCTGCTGGATCTCGAGCGAGCGCACGAGCGACGCGTCGAGCTCCGCCAGCAGCGCGCCTCGCTCGTCGTCTTCGGCGCTCGCGGCCCGGCGGGCGGCCTGCGCGATCCGCTCGGCGAGCACGCGCTGCTCGCCCGCGGCGGCCTGCACGCGCGGCGCCGCCAGCTCGAGCGCGAGCACGTCGCGGAGCGCCAGCTCGGTGGCTGCCGTCAAGCCCGCGGCGATGGCGAGCGCCGCGAGGAATCGCAGCCGAAGGCGACCGAAGCTCGGCAGGAAGCGACTCATCCACCACCCCACGCCGGACGCGAACTCGACCGGCGCTCTCGAAGAACCAAGCTAGTGCAAAGCACCTAGTGCTCGCGGTGTTTCATCTCACGGCAACTCGATTTCGCTGCGACGCGCTGCGAACCTCGTACACTCCGCCACTTGTCGGGCGCGCCTGCGCATTGGCTGCGCATGGCCGTCGCAGCTACCGTTCGCCGATTGCCGCGCGTCCGAGATCCCGCGCGGCCTCGGAGGCGCGCATGGGCGGCGAGCTCGTCTGGTGGAAGCACGGGGTGGTCTACCAGATCTACCCGCGCTCGTTCATGGACGCGAGCGGCGACGGCATCGGCGACCTGCGCGGCATCGAGCAGCGCCTCGATCACCTGGCCTGGCTGGGCGTCGACGCCGTCTGGCTCTCGCCCTGCTTTCCTTCGCCGATGGCCGACTTCGGCTACGACGTGTCCGACTACTGCGACATCGACCCTTGCTTCGGCACCCTCGCCGACTTCGATGCGTTGCTGGCCGCCGCCCACGCGCGGGGTGTGCGCGTGATCCTCGACTGGGTGCCGAACCACACCTCGGATCGGCACTCCTGGTTCCTCGAGTCGCGCGCGAGCCGCAGCTCGCCGAAACGCGACTGGTACGTCTGGCGCGATCCGCGCGAGGGCGGCGCGCCGCCGAACGGCTGGAAGTCCGTCTTCGGCGGGCCGGCCTGGGAGTGGGACGAGGCGACCGGCCAGTTCTACCTGCACTCGTTTCTCAAGGAGCAGCCCGAGCTCGACTGGCGCAACCCCGAGGTCGTGAAGGCCATGCACGGCACGCTGCGCTTCTGGCTGGACCGCGGCGTCGACGGCTTCCGCATCGACGTGGTGCACCGCCTCGCCAAGGACCCGGCGCTGCGCGACGACCCGGAGGGCGGCTGCCACTGCGAGAGCTGGGGCGGAGAGCGGCACATCCACGCCGAGAACCACCCCGACATCCACGCGCTGCTGCGCGGCGTGCGCGGCGTGCTGGACGAGTACCCGCAGCGGATGGCGGTGGGCGAGGTGTTCCTGACCAACCCCGCGGAGGTCGCCCGCTACTACGGGAAGGACGACGAGCTCCAGCTGGCCTTCAACTTCTCCTTCCTGCTCTCGCCCTGGTCGGCGGAGCGTTTCGGCGCCGAGATCGAGCGCATGGAGGGCTACCTGCGTCAGCACGGCTGGCCGACCCTCGTGCTCTCGAACCACGACGTGCCGCGCCACGCCACCCGCTACGACGACCCCGTCCTGGGCGACGCGCGCGCGCGGGTCGCCGCGCTGATGCTGCTGACGCTGCGCGGCACGCCCTTCCTCTACTACGGCGAGGAGATCGGCATGAGGAACGTGCCGATCCCGAAGGAGCGCCTGCAGGATCCCCTCGCCTTCACCCTGCACCCGAACCTCACGCGCGACCCCGAGCGCACGCCCATGCAGTGGGAGCCGGTCCCGGGCGCCGGCTTCACGACCGGCGAGCCCTGGCTGCCGATCGGCGACGCCAGCACGCGCAGCGTCGCGGCGCAGCGTGGCGACCGGGACTCCCTGCTGAACCTGTACCGGGAGCTGCTGGCGCTGCGGCGCGCCCACGCGTCGCTCCGCGAGGGCTCGTTCCGCCGCCTCGAGGCGCCCCCCGACGTGCTCGCCTACGAGCGGCGCGCAGGCGACGAGCGCGCGCTCGTCGCACTCTCCTTCGCCTCCGAGCCGCGCGAGCTGCGCTTCGAGGACGCGCCGCTGCGGCGCGCGCTCTCCACCGACCCCGGACGCGCGCTGCCCGAGCGCGCCGGCGGCTTGCGGCTGGGTCCGAGCGAGGGGCTGCTCCTCGTCCTTCGATGAGCGGCGAGAACCCGTTCGCCGGCAACGTGCGGCGGCTCTACGCGATCCGCTTCTGCTACTGGCTGCACACCATCGCGGCGATCCTGGTGCCGTTCTTCCGGGACTGGGGCGGGATCTCGCTCGGGCGGATCCTGCTGCTGAATGCCTGGTTCATGTTCTGGAACTTCCTGCTCGAGGTCCCGACGGGCACCGTCGCGGACCGTTTCGGGCGTCGCGTCTCGCTGGGGCTGGGGACGGCCCTCGGCGCCGCGGGCACGCTGCTCTACGTCTCGGCGCCGCGCTTCGAGGTCTTCCTGGTCGCGGAGATCGTCTTCGCGATCTCCTACGCGCTCTGCTCGGGCGCCGACGAGGCGCTGCTCTACGACAGCCTCGGCGGTCGCGAAGCCGCCGCGCGGCGCGCCCCGCGCGCCTTCGCGCGCCTCGAGTCCTGCAAGCTCGCCGGCATCGTCGCGGGCGCGCTGCTCGGGAGCGTGCTCGTCACGGAAGTGGGCCTGCGCGCCACGCTGGCCTTCCAGGCGCTCCCGATGGCCCTCGCCTGCGCGCTCTGCTTCACGCTGCGCGAGCCGCCGCGCGGCTCCCCGGACGAGGCGGGGCGCAGCTACCTCGAGACGCTGCGCGACGGCCTGCGTCACTTCGCCGACGACCCCGCGCTCCGGCCGCTCGCCGTCGACGCGGTGGCGGTAGGCGCCCTGATCTTTTTGGTGATCTGGCTCTACCAGCCCCTGCTCGAGGCCGCCGGCATCGGGCTCGCCGCCTTCGGCAGCGTGCACGTGGCGCTGAGCCTCGGGCAGATCGCGGTGCTCGGCAGCCTCGACCGGCTCGGTGCGCTGTTCGGCTCGCGGCGCGCGCTGCTGCGCGGGCTCGCCCTCGTCGCGGGCTCGGGCCTCGTCGCGCTCGGCCTGGTGCGCGAGGCCTGGGCGGTGGTGGCCCTGGTGGTCGCCACGGCGAGCTTCGGCCTCGCCCGCACGCCGCTCCTCACCAGCGCGATGAACCTGCACATTCCCTCGGCCCACCGGGCGACCGTGCTCTCGGTGGTTTCGGGCCTGCGCACCCTCGGCATCGTGCTGGCGAACGGCGCCGCGAGCTTCGGGGTCGGGCGCTCGCTCCACGCCACCGTGCTCGGCCTCGGCGCCGGCGTCCTCGTGCTCGGTGCGTTGTCCCGCGTGCGCGAGGAGCACCTCGGCGGATCGCGCTCGTGACGGCTCGGCGCGCGCGGCTGCTGCTCGCGCTGCTCGCGACCGGCTGCGCCGGCCCGCCCGCCGGCGAGCCGCGGCTCGTGTCCGTCGCCGCCCTCGCGCCGGGGATCGACCTGCAGATCCGCTACGCCGGCGCGAACAACTTCGTCGGCGCGCCGATCGACGGCTACGAGGCACCCGTCTGCCTGCTCAGCGAGCCCGCCGCGCAGGCCCTCGCGCAGGTGCAAAGCGACCTCGAGGCCGAGGGCCTCGGCCTGCGCGTGTTCGACTGCTACCGCCCGCAGCGCGCCGTCGCGCACTTCGCGCGCTGGGCGCGGGACCTCGCCGACGAGCGCAGCAAGCCGCAGTACTACCCGCGCGCCGAGAAGGCCGCGCTGTTCGCCGAGGGCTACATCGCCGAGCGCTCGGGCCACAGCCGCGCCAGCACCGTCGATCTCACCCTGCTGGAGGGCGGGCGCGAGCTCGAGATGGGGACCCCCTTCGACCTCTTCGACCCGCGCTCCCACACCGAGTCGCCCGAGGTCGGCGAAGCCCCGCGCGCGGCCCGCCTGCGGCTGCGCACCGCGATGGAGCGCCGCGGCTTCCGCAACTACCCCCTCGAGTGGTGGCACTACACCCTCGAGGACGAGCCGTACCCGGACCGCTACCTCGACGTCCCGGTGCGCTGACGCGAGCGAGGAGGCCAGCCGACGCTCACTCGCTGAAGAGCGCCGCCTTCACCCGCTCGACCTCCGCGCCGCGCAGCCTCCGCTTGCTGACCGCATAGGGCCGCGGCCCGATCGCCGCGAATCCCCGCGCGGCCGCCCGGGCCTGCTCGGCGCAGCCCTCCTCGTCGGCGGCGAGGCCGTGCAGGACGCCGATCGCGCGCGCCTCCTGCGGCGAGAACGGGCGACCGAGCAGCAGCAGGTCGTTCACGTGGGGCACCGGGAAGGCGGACTGGCAGATCACCGCCGCCCAGCTGGGCATCGCCATGCCGGCCAGCACCTCGTTCATCTGGATGCGGAACGGACCGTCCACGCCGAAGCGCATGTCGCAGGCCGAGGCGAGCACGCAGCCGCCCGCGACGGCGTGGCCCCCGACCGCCGCGACGGTGGGGATCGGCAGCGACCACACCCGCAGCATCGTGCTCGAGAACGTCTCGACCAGCTCTCGCGCGTCGTCCCCGCGCAGCGTGGGCAGCCACTTCATGTCGAGGCCGCCGGAGAACATCCCGGCGCGCCCGCGGAACAGCACGCCGCGCGCCTCGTCCTTCTCCGCGCGGTCCAGCAGCCCGCCGAGCTCGCGGAACCACGCGGTCGACATCACGTTGGCCTTGCCGTCGTCGAAGCGGATCTCGGCGACGCCTTCGTCGGTTCGGTACTGGAATGCCAAAGCGCTTCTCCTCGAGCGGCGCGGGCGAGCTTAGCTCGACTGGCCGGGTCGCGGCTCCGCGCCCGCCCCGGCCCGCGAACGCCGGCGGCGGAAACGAGCGCGGGGACGGAGTCAACTAATCAACTGACGCCACCCACGGGGGGACTTAGTTGATTAGTTGACTCCGTCCCCTCAGTCCGCGCCCTCAGTCCGCGAAGGCCGGGGGCGGCACGAAGCCGCCCAGAACGTCCTCGAGGCATTTTGCGAAGTGGATGCCCGTGTGGTCCTCCAGGTAGGGGGCGACCACCTGCATGCCCACCGGCAGACCCGCGCGCGTGCGGCCGATCGGGACCACAGTCGACGGCAGGCCCACCAGCGTCACGAGCCCCGCCCAGAACACGAGGTCGACGGCCGGCACCGGGCGGCCGTCCACGTCGACGCTGCGCTCGGTGATGGGCGTCCGGTCGTGGGGGGTGGCCGCGACGGGCATGATCGGGCAGAGCAGCACGTCGACCTCACGGAACAGCGCGGCCCAGCGCGCGCGCAGGCGCCAGCGCTCTTCGTCGTCGCGCAGCCACAGGCGGTGGGGCCCGGCGGCGCCGCGGATCAGGTCCGCGATCACGCTGGCGTCCTCCTCCGCGAGGCTGCGGTAGCCCTTCTCGAAGCCCTCGATCAGCGCCGGCGGGAAGCCTGCCGACATCACCGCGTAGAGGAGCCGGAGGTAGATACGGTGGCTCGCGGCGGCGTCGACGGGCCGCAGCGCGCGGTCGACGCGCGCGCCCGCGGCCTCGATCCGCGCCACCGCGCTCTCGAGGAGGCCAGCGACCTCCGCCGCCAGCGGCGGCCCCGCGGCGTCCTCCAGCCAGGCGGCCACGCGGAACTCGCCGATGCGCCGGCGGCGAGGCTCGGGAAGCTCGAGGCGCCAGGCGACCGAATCCTCGGGGCGCGGGGCCGCCAGCACCGAGAGGGCGAGCGCCAGGTCTTCCGGCGCGCGCGCCAGCGGGCCGATCACGTCGAGGTCCGACGGCGCGAGCTGACCCGGCGCCGGCGGGATGTGGCCCCGGTCGGACACGATGGCGTAGCTCGGCTTGTGGCCGTAGACGCCGCAGAAGTGCGCGGGATTGCGGATCGAGCCGCCGATGTCGCTGCCGAGCTCGAGGGGCGTGAGGCCCGCCGCGAGCGCCGCGGCCGAGCCGCCGCTCGAGCCGCCCGGGGCCCGCGCGAGGTCCCAGGGGTTGTTGGTGGTGCCATACAGCGCGTTGAAGGTCTGGATGTCGCCGGCGTAGATCGGGGTGTTGGTCTTGCCGAAGATCACGGCGCCCGCGTCGAGGAGACGCTGCGCCGCGTCGGCGTTGCGCGGCGCGAAGTGACCGGCGAGCTCGGGCGCGCCGGAGGTGGTCGGCATGCCCGTCACCTCGAGCGTGTCCTTCACGGTCATCGGCAGGCCGAGGAGCGCTCCCGCTGCTTCGCCGCGGGCGATCTTCTCGTCCGCCTGTGCGGCGAGCGCGCGGGCGGCATCGAGCTGGGTGGCGACCACGGCGTTGAGCGGCGGGTTGCGCAGCTCGCAGCGCGCCGCGAAGTGCTCGAGCAGCTCGCGGGCCGAGAGCTCCCGCGCCCGCAGGGCGCGGGCGAGCTCGGTGGCGGTCCGGAAGTGCAGCGCGGTCAAGCGGAGCTCCCCTCGAGGGCGAACGCCTCGATGCCGTCCTTGGTCGCGACGCCGCGGGCCACCAGCCCCTCGCGGGCGCCGAGCGCGTCGAAGGTGCTCTTCGAGAGCAGGATGCCCCCGATCGGCGCCGCCTTCTGGAGGTGCCCGGCGCCGTCGAGCACCGGGCTGTAGGCGACGCCGCGCTGCAGATCGACGGGCGATCGTCCGGTGTGGATGCCGATGCGCACCTGGAAGTCGTTCGCGAGGCGGTTCTCGGCGGCGTTCCACGCCGGCAGCCGCGCCAGGATCGCGCGCCCGCCCGCGAGGGCGGCGTCGGCGCTCGCGAAGAAGGCCATCACCTCGTCGCCGTTCGAGTTCAGCACCTGGCCGCCGTGCTCCTCGACCACGCCCTCGACCAGCGCGCGGAAGCGCTCGAAGGAGACCACCACCCGCTCGGGACGCTCCTCGTCGGCCTTCAGGTGGTAGGAGTCCACGACGTCGACGTCGAGGAAGCTGCCGTCGCGCACGAACTGGCGGGCGATGCGGTCCTCGAGGGCGACGCGGGCCTCCATGGCCTCGCGCAGGCCGCCCCCGGTGGTCGCCGCCTGTCGGCGCAACGCGGGCGCCTCGAGGCGCAGGATCACGCGATCCGCGAGCTGGATCTGGTCGCCGTCGTGGAGCGGCGCGCGCGCGGTGAGCTGAGTCCCGTTCAGGAACGTCTGGTTGGTCTGGCTCCGGTGCACCAGGAAGAGCGCGTCGCCCTCGCGCACGAGCTGGGCGTGGAGCCGAGACACGCGCTGGTCCGGGATCGCGACGTAGCAGGACTCGGTGCGGCCGATCGAGATCTCGACGTCGCGCAGCGCGAAGCGCCGGGAGAGCAGGCGCGGCGGCCCTTCGACCACCGTGAGGTGGCCGAAGGCCGGCCGGACCAGCGTCGCGCCCTGCTCGCCGGGCCCTGCGATCGCGATCGCCTCGGTGGTGGCGGTACCGCTCACCGTCGCGGTCGCGGGCCCCAGCAGGGCGGTCCGCGCATCGGGCTCGCGCCCGCGCGCTCGCAGGCGGCGCAGCCAGCGCATCACGCAGCTCCTCTCCGGCTCCCGCTACTGGAAGGTCACCTTCGGCGCGGCCTGCGCGGACTCCGGCGCCTCGAAGTAGTCGCGCGACTCGAAGCCGAAGACCATCGCCAGCAGATTCGTGGGGAAACGCTTGGAGGTGGTGTTGTAGGTCTGCACGGTGTCGTTGTATCGCTTCCGCGCCACCGCCAGCCGGTTCTCCGTGCCCGCCAGCTCGTCCTGCAGGCGCAGGAAGTTCTGGTCGCTCTTCAGCTCCGGATACTTCTCCACCACCACCAGCAAGCGCGAGAGGGCGTTCGAGAGCTCGTTCGAGGCGGCCATCGTCTCGCTGGGCGTACCGGCGCCGGCCACCCGGCTCCTCGCCTCGGTCACCTTCACGAGCACCTCCTGCTCCTGCTTGGCGAAGCCCTTCACCGTCTCGACCAGGTTCGGCACCAGGTCGTTGCGTCGCTGGAGCTGGTTCTGCACCTCGCTCCAGGCGCCGTCGACCGCCTCGTTCTCCGCCACCAGGGTGTTGTAGCCGCAGCCGCTCGCGAACAGCGCGAGCACCCCGAGCGCGAGCGAAGCCATCCCGTGAGTGCGCGTGACGCCGAGCATCGTGACCCTCCTGGATTCGTGGTTCGAGACTACCAGCCGCGGCCCGCGCCGCCGCCTCCGAAGCCGCCGCCGCCGCCGAACCCCCCGCCGAAGCCGCCGCCCCCTCCGAAGCCGCCGCCGCCGCCGCCGCGGTCCCAGCCGCCGAAGCCGCCGCCCCAGAAGACCGGCCCGTAGCGCCTGCGCCGCCTGCCCTTCGCGGGCGGACCCTGCGCGCGGCCGAGCGCGATCACCACGACCAGCGCGAAGGCGACCAGGAACAGGAGCCGTGGATCGAGCCCGACGGGCTCTGCGGGCCCCCGGAGCGGCTCGCCGGTCAGCGTCACGCCCGCCGCCTCGGCGATCGCCTCCGCAGCCGCCTGCAGCCCGTCGCCGACGCCGCGGTCGACGTCGCCGGCGCGGAAGGCGGGCACCACGTAGCGGTCGAGGATCTCGCCCACCCGCCCGTCCGGCAGCACGCCCTCGAGCCCGTACCCCGTGAGCATGTGCATGCGGCGGTCGTCGAGCGCCACCACGAAGAGCAGGCCGTTGTCGCCGCCGCCGAAGTTCGGCCCGTCCGCCCCCGCGCGCTTGCCCAGCTTCCAGGCCTCGGCCACGCGCAGGCCGTACGTGAACACGTCCTCGGGCGCGGTGCTGCGCACGACCAGCACCGCCAGCTCGGCGCCGGTCTTCTGACGGACCTCGACGGCGAGCGCCTCGATGCGGCGACGCGCCTCGGGCGAGAGCGCACCCGCCGTGTCCACCACCGGACCGGTGAGCGCCGGGATCGCGAGCAGGCCGTCGCTCGTCTCGCCGGCGCTCGCGCCGGGCGTCTCGACGCGCGCGGCGGGCGCGGGGCCCGCGAGTGCGACGCCGAGCAGGCCGAGCAGCACGCAGAGCCGCGCGCTCTTCACGCAGCGCCTCCGGGCGGAGCCGGGCGCGCCGCGTCCACCGCGCCGACCAGGCTCCGCACCTCGGCCAGCAGCGCCGCGAAGAGCGCTTCGAGCTCCGCGGCCGCGAGGGGCGCCGCACGCCTGCGCGCGCCCTCGAGGCGGCGCAGACTCGGAAGCGACACCCCGAAGCGTCGCTCCGCCTCGGCGAACAGGGTCTCGTGGTCGTCCGGCGCCGAGGCGCCGGGCGCCCCGGCGAGGCGCAACGCTCCGCGCAGGATCCAGGCGAAGCCCGGCGGCGCGGCGAGCAGCAGGGCGCGCAGGCGGCGCCGCGAGCCGCGCGTCTCCAGGTAGGCCTCCCAGAGATGGAGCAGCTTCCCGCGCAGCTGCTTCTCCACCTCGAGACGCAGATGCTCCCCGTTCACCGGCAGGCTCGCGAAGGGGTCCGCGTCGCCGTGCAGCAGCACGTGGTGCACGCGCAGCTCGAGGAACTCGATCGGAAACGCGTCGCGCGCCTCCTCCAGCCAGCGCGGATCGAAGAGCAACGGCGCCACCACCCGCCGGCGCGCCCAGGCGGCGAGGCGGGGCTGCAGCCGCCGCAGCGCCTGGGCCGTGACCTCGTCGAGCAGCACCGCCAGCTCGAGGGGCGAGCGCCCGGGCCGGTAGCCCGCCCCCGCGGCCTCGCCCGTCAGGGCCAGGGCGAGCAGGGAGGCGCCGTAGAGCGCGTGGAGATCCCGGCGCGCCCGATCGAGGGCCTCGCGGTCGCGCGCGTCGAGGTGGGCCAGCTGCGGCAGGGGGGCTCCCATCGGGCCATCCCAGTCTACAAGCCCCCGCGCGGGGTGCGCCGCACTATGCTCGCAGGGTGCCCGCCCGCGCCCTTGTACCCCTGCTGCTGGCGCTGGCCGTGGCGGCCGGCGTCGCCTTCGAGGCCCGTCGCGGCGAAAGCGCCGCGACCTTCGTCCTCGAGGGCCGCGTGGTGCGAATCCACGACGGCGACACGCTCTCGTTCCGGGCGGGCGCCGCCACCCAGCGCGTGCGCCTCGCGCAGATCGACGCGCCCGAGCAGGGCCAGCCCTGGGGGCGGCGCGCGCGCCAGGCCCTGGCGCGCCTCGCCGAGGAACGGGACGCGCGCCTCGTCGTCGTCGACCGCGACGACTACGGGCGGGCGGTGGGCGACCTCTACGTCGGCGAGCTCTTCGTGAACGAGGCCCTGGTGCGCGAGGGCCACGCCTGGGCCTACCCGCGCTACGTCCGCAGCCCCGGCATCGTCCCTGCCGAGGACGAGGCCCGCCGCGCGGGCCGCGGGCTGTGGCGCCTGCCGGCGGCCGAGCGCCAGCCGCCCTGGGAGTGGCGCCGCCAGCATCTCCGCCGGCGCTAGGCCCGCGCGAGAGGTCGATCCCCCGGCGGGAGCCCCGGGGAGTAGAATGCTCTCCCGTGATCCTCCGCTTCGGCGAGTTCGAGCTGGACGGCGACGCCTTCGAGCTGAGCCGAGGGGGGAGCCCGCTCGAGGTCCAGCCGCGGGTGCTCGCGGTGCTCCTGCACCTCGCCCGGGAGCGCGATCGGATGGTGACCCGCGAGGAGCTGCTCCGGGCGGTGTGGGCCGACGTCCACGTCGAGGAGGACTCGCTCTACCGCGCCATCGCCATCGCCCGCCGGTTGCTCGCCGAGGGCACGGGTGTCGCCGACCCGATCCGCACCGTGCGCGGGCGCGGCTACCGCTTCGCAGCGCCGGTGGTGGAGGTGGAGCGCGCCGCCGCGAGCCGCGGGCCGATCCCGCCCGGCCGGGCCGGCGCGCTCGACGCGCTGCGCGAGGCGCTCGCGCGGGCGCGGGGCGGCGAGCGTCAGCTCGTCGTGCTGACCGGGGAGGCCGGGATCGGGAAGAGCCGCGTCGCCGACGCCTTCGTCGCGGAGCTGCGCCAGGCGGGCGACGTGGAGGGGACCCGGGGGCAGTGCCTCGAGCCCCTCGGCGGGGGCGAACCCTACTCCCCGCTGCTCGAAGCCGTCGCAAGACTGTGTCGGCGGGCGGGATCCGAGGTGGTGGACGTGCTGCGCGAGCGCGCCCCCTCCTGGCTGGCGCAGCTTCCCGCGCTGTGCAGCGCCAGCGAGCGCCGCGCCCTGGAGCGCGAGGCGCGCAGCGCCACGCGCGAGCGACTCACGGAGGAGCTGGCGGACGCGCTCGAGGAGATCGCGGCGCGCCGGCCGCTGGTGGTCGTGCTCGAGGACCTCCAATGGTGCGACCGCGGGACCCTCGGCCTGCTCGCCTCGCTCGCGCGGCGCCGGGAGCCCGCGAGGCTGCTCCTGCTCGCGACGGCGCGCACCGGCGAGCCGACCGGGGCGGACGCGGCGCTCCGGCGGCTCCTCGCCGACCTGAAGACCGAGGGACGCTGCCACGAGCTGAGCCTCCCGCCGCTCGCGGAGGACGACGTGCGGCAGCTCGCGCGCCAGCGCCTGCGCGGGGCCGAGCCGGCGCCCGGCCTCGTGCGCTGGCTCCGCGAGCGGAGCGCCGGCAACCCCCTGTTCGCCCATCACCTGCTCGACTTCGCGGCGGAGCGGAAGCTGCTGGATCTCGGGGCGGACGGCGCGCGGGTCGAGGCGGCCCTCGCGTCCCTCGGGGTCTCCTCCACACTCGCGGAGCTGATCGACCGCCAGATCGAGTGCCTCGACCCGCCGGCCGTGCGGCTCCTCGAGGCCGCCGCCGCCGCGGGGCCCGAGTTCTCCGCGGCCGAGGTGGCTGCGGCCCTCGAGGTGGACGTCGCGGAGACGGAGGACCGCTGCGACGAGCTGGCGCGGCGGGCGATCTTCCTGGCGCGGGCCGGAGTCGCCGAGTGGAGCGACGGCGCGCTCAGCGCGCGCTTCCGCTTTCGACATGCGCTGCACCGCGAGGCGCTCGCCGCCCGGATCGCGCCTTCGCGCCGGCGCGAGCTGCACCGGCGCATCGGACGTTGCCTCGAGCTCGGCCTCGGCGACGGGTCTCCCGAGGCCGCGCCGCTCCTCGCCCGCCACTTCGAGCGCGGCGGAGAGCCGGGCCACGCCGTCCGCTACTACGTCGCCGCGGTGGAGCGCGCGGCGCGGCGCCGCGCCGGCCACGAGGCATGGACGCTCGCCGAGCAGGCGCTGGCGCTGCTCCCGCAGTTGCCCGCGAACGAGCGCGACGCGCAGGAGCTGGCGCTGCGCTTCGCGCTGGCGCCGGCGCTGCCCGAGGCCGTGGGCTTCGCGGACGCGGCCGTCGACGAGAACCTCGCGCGCGCCGAGGCGCTCTGCGAGCGCCTGGGCGAAGCCGAGCGGCACCTCGCCGTGCTCTGGAGCCGCTGCCACGCGCGCTTCCAGGCCGGAGACGCGGACCAGGCGCTGGCGCTGGCGGAGCGGCTGCTGGCGGGCGCCCGCGCGCTGGGCCGCCCGGACTTCGAGCTGCTGGCCCACGACGCCCTCGCCTTCAGCCACCACAAGCGCTGTCGCTTCGAGGTGTCGCTCGAGCACGCCGAGCGCGTGCTGGCGCTCTACGAGCCGGAGCGCCACGCCGAGCTCTGCGATTGGATCGGGCAGGACGTCACCGTGGACGCCGCGATCACCAGCGCCTTCGACCTCTGGTACCTGGGCCGGCCCGCCGCGGCCGGAGCCCGCATCCAGCGCGCCGTCGAGTTCGCGCGGCGCTCCGGCCACCGCTACAGCCTGGTGCTGGCGCTCTGCTACGCGGCCGCTTTCCACGTGGCGGCGGAGGACTCCGCCCGCGCGCGAGACGTGGCGGCGCAGGCGATGCAGCGCGCCCGCGCGGAGCGCCTGCCGAGCCACCGCGCCTTCGCCGAGCTGATGCACGCGGCCGCGCTCCCCTCGCCGCCGGAGCGGCTCGCCGGGATGCTCGCCGCCCTGCGCGGCCTGACGCCGAACGGCGAGGCACCGCGCGTGGCCGGAATCAGCGGCGTGCGCGCCCTGTTCGCCCACGCCCTCGGCGAGGTCGGGCAGCGGGAGCTCGCGCTCGCGCAGGTCGCCGAGGCCTTCGCCGAGGCCGAGCGCAGCGGCGAGCGGGAGCCGCTGCCGGGGCTGCACCTGCTGCGCGCGAGCTTCGCCGCGAACGAGGCGGACGCCGAGCGGGACCTCCGCTGCGCGCTCGCGACGGCGGCGCAGGTCGGCCATCGCATGGCGGAGCTCCAGGCCGCGACCGAGCTCGCGCGCTTCGAGGCCCGCAGCGGCCGGCGGGGCGAAGCGCTCGCCCTCCTGGCCGGTCGGGCGGAGGAGATGGCCGGCGAGCCGGACGTTCCGGTGCTGGCGCGCGCGCGCGCCCTGCTCCGGGAGCTCGGCGGCGCCTGAGCTCGTTCCGGGACGCTTCGAACGGAGAGACTCCATGGATCCCATCGCCCTCACGACCCACGGAAAGCTGAGGGGCCTGCGCGAGAGCGGCCTCGACATCTTCCGCGGCATCCCGTTCGCTGCGCCGCCGGTGGGCGCCCTGCGCTTCCGCGCCCCGGAGCCCGCCGCGCCCTGGACGGGCGTACGCGACGCGACACGCTTCGGCCGCTCGGCGCCCCAGCGACCCGTGCCCTTCGACTTCCTGGAGGGCATGGACGTCGGGCCGACCGACGAGGATTGCCTGACGCTGAACGTCTACACGCCCGCGGCGGACGGGGGGCGGCGTCCGGTGCTGGTCTGGATCCACGGCGGCGCCTTCACGATCGGCTCGGGCTCGCAGCGCATGTACGATGCGCGGCCCCTGGCGCAGCGCGGTGACGTCGTGGTCGTGACGCTCAACTACCGCCTCGGCGCGCTCGGCTTCCTGCCGCTCGAGGACCCCGAGGCGGCGCCCAACGCCGGGCTCCTGGACCAGGTGGCGGCTCTCCGCTGGGTGCGCGCCAACGCCGCGGCCTTCGGCGGCGACCCGGCGAACGTGACGATCTTCGGCGAGTCGGCCGGGGGGATGAGCGTCGGCTGCCTGCTGGGAATGCCTTCGGCGCGGGGGGTCTTCGATCGCGCCATCCCGATGAGCGGCGCCGCCCACCAGGTGAACGCGCCCGGGACGGCGGCGCGCGTGCGCGCCGACTTCTGCCGCGAGCTCGGCGTGCGCGACGGCGATCTCGCCGCCCTCCGGGCGGCGCCGGTCGAGGCGATCCTCGCGGCCCAGGCGCGCACCGAGCAGGCCTACGTCGGGGCTCCGATCCGCATGGGCTTCCGCCCCAGCGTCGACGGCCGCGCGCTCCCCGTGCGCCCCATCGAGAAGATCCGCGAGGGGCTCTCGGCGAATCGGCCGGTGCTGGTCGGCGCCACGCGCGACGAGTGGAAGCTGTTCGGTCTGATGGACCCGGAGGCGTTCCGGCTGGACGGCGACGCGCTGCTGCGCCGCCTGGAGGCGCGCGTCCCGGGGCACGGCGAGAAGCTGCTCGCCGCCTACCGCGCGGCCCGGCCGCGCGACTCGCACGCCGAGCTCTTCTTCGCGATCGAGAGCGATCGGTTGTTCCGCATCCCGGCGCTGCGCCTCGCCGAGGCCCAGGCCGCGCACCAGGAACGCACGTTCGCGTACCTGTTCACCTGGGAGTCGCCGATGCTCGGCGGCCGTCTCGGCGCCTGCCACGGCATCGACGTGCCCTTCGTGTTCGGCCTGATCGGCACGCCCGGCGCCGAGAAGTTCGCCGGCGGGGGTCCGGCGGCCCACGCCCTCGCGGACGACACCAGCGCCGCCTGGCTGGGATTCGCGCGCTCGGGGCATCCCGGTCATCCCGGCCTGCCCTCCTGGCCGCGCTACGCCGTACCGCGTCGCCCCACCATGGTCTTCGGCCCGCGATGCGAGCTGGTGGACGACCCGCTCGGCGCCGAGCGCGCCGTCTGGGACGGGGTGCTCGACTAGCTCGGCCGCCGCCGAGAGGGCTGTCGGGTAGAATCGGGCGGTGACCAGGTCCCCGCGAAAGGGAACGGCGCAGCCGCGCAAGCGAACCGCCCAACCGGCGGACGCCGGGCGCGAGCGCTACGTGGCCTGCCTGGCGGAGATCTCGACCCGCCTGCTCCAGGCCTCCGATCCCGGGGACGTCCTCGACTGGGCGGTGGAGCGCCTGCGGGCCGCGAGCAGCGCGGATCGCTGCTACGTGCTCGAGAACCGCAGCGCCGCCGGCGGCGAGATTCGCACCTCGCTGCGCGTCGAAGCCTGCGCCGAGGGCGTAGAGCCGATGCTCGGCCGTCCGGAGGCGCAGGACGCGCCGCTGGTGGTGCTCGACCGTCCCGAGCTGGCGCGCGGCGAGCCGCTCTTCGGGGAGATCGGCTGCTTTCCGCCGGCGGCTCGGCGCGTGCTCGAGCCCCAGGGCATCCTCGCGATCGCGCTGCTCCCGATCCACGTGGAGGGCGCCTGGTGGGGCACCCTGGGACTCGACGCCTGTCGCCCCGACGTTCGCTTCGGCGAGGCCGACGTGGCGCTGCTGCGCACCACCGCGAACGCGATCGGCGCCGCGCTCGAGCGCGCGCGCAACGAGCAGGCCCATGCCGCCAGCGAGCGCCGCTTCCGCGCCATCGTCGACCATGCGTTCGACCTGATCAGCGAGCTCGACGCGAACGGCCGCTACCTCTACGCTAGCCCGAGCTACGAAGCGGTGTTCGGCGTGGCGCCGGACTCGCTGCTCGGCGGCAACCCCCTCGACCGCGTCCACCCGGACGACCGGGCCGCGGCCGAGCGGATCTGCCGCGCGTCCCAGCCCGCCGGCGGGCTGGCGGTGGTCCGCATGCGCCACGAGGACGGCAGCTGGCGGGCGATCGAGTGCGTCAGCCGCTTCTTCGAGAGCGCCGAGGGCGAGCCGCGCGCGGTGATCATCGGGCGCGACGTCAGCGAGCGGCGCCGCGGCGCGAGCGAGCGGGTGCGCCTCGAGCAGGCGATGGACCAGGCGGGCGACGCGATCGTGATCTGGGAGCGCGGCGGCATCCTGGTCTACGTGAACGCGGTGTGGGAGCGCATGATGGGGATCCCGCGCGAGCGGGCGCTGGGGCAGAACATCTTGCGCTTCGCCGAGGCGAGCCACACCGAGCGGTATGCGGGGGAGGCGGGCGACTCGTTGGAAGAGCGCGGCGCCTGGTTCGGGCGCGTCCAGGCGCACAGCGGCCGCAGCGTCGACACCAGCGTCGCCGCGGTGCGCGACGCCGAGGGCCAAATCCAGCACTACATCTCGGTGGCGCGCGACGTGACGCGCGAGATCGAGCTCGAGGGCCAGATCCGGCGCCAGCAGAAGCTCGAGGCGATAGGGGCCCTGGCGACCGGCGTCGCGCACGACTTCAACAACCTGCTGACCGGCGTGCTGGGCCACGCCGAGCTGCTGGCCCAGCGCGGCCCCACCCCCGAGGAGGTGGCGGAGGCCGCGCGCGTGATCCGCGACGCCGCGCGCCGCGGCGCCGAGCTCACCAGCCAGCTCCTCGGCTTCGGCCTGCAATCGCGCTTGCGGAGCGAGCCCGTCGACGTGCACGAGACGATCGCCGAGGTGGTGCGGCTGGTCTCGCGCACCTTCCCGCGCAGCGTCGCGATCCGCACCGCGCTCGCGGCCCCCCGCGCCACCGTGCTCGGCGACCCGGGCCAGCTCCAGCAGGTGTTCCTCAACCTCGCCGTCAACGCGCGCGACGCGATGCCCGCGGGCGGCGAGCTCGAGATCCGCACCGAGCTGCTGCCGGGCGACGGCGACGGCCGGCTCGCCGTTCAGGTGCGCGACACGGGCTCCGGCATTCCCGCCGAGCTGCACGAGCGGGTGTTCGAGCCGTTCTTCACCACCAAGGAGAGCGCCAAGGGCACCGGCATGGGCCTCGCCGTGGTCGACACGATCGTCTCGTCGCACCGCGGCTCCATCAGCCTGGAGAGCGAGGTCGGGGCGGGCACGCGCTTCGAGATCCAGCTCCCGCTCTCGAGCGTCGCGGCCCCGGCGCCGTCCGCTCCGAGCGACGAGCTCGTGATGGGAGAGGGTCGCGTGCTGGTGGTGGACGACGAGCCCGCGGTGCGCCGCGTCGCGGCCCGCATGCTGCGACGCCTGGGCTACGAGCCGGAGGAGGTCCCGGGCGGCCTCGAAGCCGTCGAGCGGGTGCGCGCCGAGCCGGGCGCCTTCGCGCTGGTGCTGCTCGACCTCGACATGCCCCGCATGGACGGGCGCGCCTGTCTGCGCGCGCTGCGGGAGCTCGAGCCGACGCTTCCGGTCGTTCTGTCGACGGGCCTCCCGGCGAGCGAGCTCGAAGACCTGCGCGAGGCGGAGCACGTCGGGCTGCTGCCGAAGCCCTACGTGATGTCGCAGCTCTCGGAGACGGTGGCGGCGGCGATCCGCTCCGCCCTGTAGCCGCGGCCACGGCGACGCCCGCTCTCACTCGCCCCATTCGGCCACTTCGAATCGGTACAGGATCGACGCGTCGCGCCCCTCCAGCACCTCGCAGAGCTCCGGGTGGCGGCGCACGCGGCCGAGCAGCTCGGGCGGCAGCTCGCGGCGGGCCGCAAAGTGGCGCGCGCAGAGGCGGGAGCCGGGAGCGCCCCGGCTCGTGATCGCGCGCAGCAGCTCGTGGAAGTCGCGCTCCGACATCCAGCAGGAGACGTCGGAGAGCGACCAGTGGGTGCGCTCGTCGCGACGCGCGACGCGCGCCAGCTCGCGCAGGTCGCCGCAGCGCAGCTCGAGCTTCGCGAGCTGCTTGCGAGCCCTCGCGCAGCGCTCCGCCTCGAGGAAGGCGGGGAGCGGCCCCCATGCGTGCAGCCGCCCGTGGTAGAGCAGGTGCAGCAGAAAGCTCTCCCGCGCCAGGTTCCCGGCCAGCCAGCCCTCGAGGCGCCGCACCACGTAGCGGCCGACGCTGCCCTCGGTCGAACGCAGGAAGCCCGGGTCCTGGGCCGCGGCGTAGACCAACGCGGGATGGAAGGCGAGGCGCCAGGGGAGCAGCCCGCGGCGCACGCGCCCGGCATGGGTGTGGAGCAGCGCGCGCTGCGCCTCGAGGGCGTCCGCGGCCAGCAGCGGGCCCGCCCAGCGCAGCAGCCCCAGGGCGCGCAGCGCGGCGGCCGCGCGTAGCAGTGCGCGGTCGAGGCGCCCCGCCGCGAGACAGCCCCGGGCGACCAGCTCGCGGCGGGCATCCCAATAGCTGCGCGCACCGCGGCTGAGCGCGCCGCGCAGGGCCGCGAAGCGGTCGAGCCGCTCGGGGCAGTGCTCGACCCCGAGAAACGCGAGGAGATCCGCGTACGGGAAGGCGTCGAGGGCCGCGGCCTTCAGCTCCAGCGTGTGGAGCTGCTCGACGCGTCGGTCGACGGCGACCAGCCGGGCGGGCTCCGCCGCCAGCAGCGCGAGCGCGCGCCCGCCGCCGGCGGCCACCGCCACCACGCTGTCGGCCGGCCCGATCGCGAGCGCCGACAGCTCCGAGCGGCTGTCCTCGTTGTCCATGCTGTAGAGCGGCCGTAGCCGGAGCGGCCCCCTCATCGGCGCTCCTCCTCGCGCAGCCGCTCGACCAGCTCGAACAGATCCTCGCCCGAGCGCTCGAGCCGCATCGCCGCGAACACCTCGCCGGCGATCGCGACGTCGCCGCGGATCCGTTCGAAGACCACCTCGGTGGCGGCGTCGCGGCCCTGCTGCTGCATCCACATGCGCCGGGGCTCGAGGCGGCCGTCTACGAGCGCGATCTCGTCCGGAGCGATGCGCAGAGACTTCAATGGCTGCGCGCTTCCGGCGCGGTGGAAGTCGAGGCGCAGCAGCGCCAGCCGCTCCCGCTCGACGAAGGCCACCACCTTCGAGTACTGGGAGTCCGCCGGCGGCGCCGCCTCGACGACGAAGCAGGGCCGGCCTTGCTCGCGGGCGTCGGGTCGCCGCCTCAGCCGGAAGCGCCGCCAGGCGTGGTGCTCGAGATCCTCGTAGGAGAGGTCGCTGCCGAAGAACGAGTCGCCCTTGTGGCTCGCGATCACGCGGCGCGGCCTGCGCAGGGACGGCTGGTAGATCCAGAGATCGTTGCGTCCGTCCGGCTCCTCGAGGATCAGCAGCGCGTTGCCCCGCAGATACTCCGGCGCCGTGAAGCGCAGCAGGGTGCGTCCGCGGCCCTCGACCCGGGCGTAGGCGACGTCGAAGCTGCGCTGCACGGGTGCGCGCCCGCTGCGGTGGATGCGCAGCCCCACGCTGCGGACCGAGGCGTAGTTGAACATCCGGTCGAAGGCGGCCTCGACGATCGCGAGCGGAGAAGAGGGCGCCGCGTCGTCCGGCGCCTGCGCCGCCGCGGGCGACGCCGCGAGCCATGCGAGGCCGGCGGCGAGAGCGAAGACCGCCCTCATCGCGCGCGGCGTCCCACCCCGAGGCCGAGGCGCGCGAAGCGCGTGCGCCACGCCGCGCGCGTCAGCCCCAGCTCGCGACGCGCCGCCTCCTGATTCCAGCCGTGGCGGCGCCAGGCGTCGAGCATGCGCTCCGCCAGCGCGTGCTCGCCGGCGTCGAGATCGGGGTTCAGCGACGCCATCGCCTCGAGCAGCTCGCCGCGGCCGAGGGCCCCGTCCCCTCCCCACCAGAGCACCGCGTTCTCGAGCACGCTGCGCAGCTCGCGGACGTTCCCCCGCCAGGGGAGGCGCACCAGCAGCTCGAGCGCGGCCTCGCTGAGCGCGGGCGTCGGCAGGCTCGCCGCGCGGGACACCTCGCCGAGCAGCGCCGCCGCGAGGGCGGGAACGTCGCCGCAGCGCGCGCGCAGGGGCGGGATGCGGATCACCGCGCCGCGCACGCGGAACCAGAGGTCCTCGCGGAACGCCCCCGCCCGCACCCGGTCTCCGAGGTCGCGGTGGGTCGCCGCCACGACGCGCACGTCGGCGCGGCGCGCGGAGCTGCTCCCCACCGGACGCACCTCGCGGCTCTCGAGGGCGCGCAGCAGCTTCACCTGCACGGCGGGCGGCGCGTCCCCGATCTCGTCGAGGAACAGCGTCCCGCCGCTCGCCGCCTCGAACAGCCCCGCGTGGGCGCGGACCGCACCGGTGAAGGCGCCGCGGCGGTGCCCGAACAGCTCGCTCTCGAGCACGCCCTCGGACAGCTCGGGCAGCGCGACCGAGACGAAGGGTCCGCGCCCGCTCTCCTCGTGGATCGCGCGCGCGACGAGCTCCTTCCCCGTGCCCGTCTCTCCCTGCACGAGCACGCTGACGGAGAAGCGCGCCACGCGCCGGATCGCGGTGCGCACCGCGCGGATCGCCGGCGAGACTCCGACCAGGCGATCCGCCCCCCGGCGCGGCGGCTCCGCCGGTGCGCTCGGCCTCGACAGGCCGGCCGCGATCGTCGGCAGGAGCTGCTCCTGGATGCGGAAGGGATACTCGAGGAACGACAGCGCGCCCTCGCGGCCCGCCTCGAAGACGATGCGCGCGTCGGCGCCCGCGCTGTACAGCACGAACGGCACCTGTTGGCGGCGGCGCACCGCGCGCAGCAGCGCGAGGCCGTCCATCGGCGCCATGCGGTGGTCGGAGAGCACCAGGTCGACGCTGCTCTGCTCGAGCACGCCCAGCGCCTCCTGGCCGTCGCGGGCGGAGAGCACGCGGTAGCCCGACGCGCGCAGCGCGCCCTCGAGCTGGGCGCGGGTGCCGTCGTGGTCCTCGACGACCAGCAGCAGCGCCGTCACCGGCGGCTCGTTTCGACGGCGGCGCCGCTGGCAAAGAGCGGCATGCGCACCCGGAACACGGTGCGCCCGGGCCGCGACTCGAGCTCGATGGTGCCGCCGTGCAGCCGCACGATCTCGCGGCAGAGCGAGAGCCCGAGCCCGAAGCCTCCCGGGCTGAACGCCACCCCCGGCTCGAAGATCTGGCGGGCTCGCTCCGCGTCGATGCCCTCCCCCTCGTCCTCCACCTCGATGACGGCGCGGGGCCCGGCTCCCACGCGCGCCCGCTCGAGCCGCGAGCGCAGCGTGATGCGCTGGCCGGGCTGCGTCGCCTTCACCGCGTTGTCGAGCAGGTTCTCCATGACCGAGAGCAGCCGGCTCGGGTCTCCGAGCACCGGGAGCGTCGGGGGCTCGTGGAACACCCAGAAGTCCCGGCCCGGCGCAATCGCGCGGGCGGCGTCCACCGCCTCGTCGGCGAGGCCCGCGAGATCGGTCCGGCGGCGATCGAGGCGGATGCCGGAGTGGAACAGCAAGAGGTCGAGGCGGCGCGCGAGCTCCCGCGCGAGCGCGCACAGCCTCGCGCGATCCGCGGAGGCCTCCGGCAGCTCGGGCAGCCGCTCGGCTCGCTGGCGCAGCTCTTCGACCGGCTTGCGCAGCTCGTGGGCGACCCCGCGCACGAACTCGGCGTGCAGCCGGCGCGACCGGATCTCGGCGAGCTCCGCCGCCTGCCGCTCGACCTCGCGCTTCAGCTCGGCGAGCAGCCCGAGCCGCGCGAGAGCGATGCCTGCGAACGCGCAGAGGGCGTCGAGCTGGGGCGCCAGCTCGCGCGCGCGGGCGGGCGAAGGCCCGTCGACGGCGAGGATGCGCGGCGCCTCGCCGGGCGCCTGCACGCGGCCGGCGAGGGCGGCGCCGGTGGGCGGCGCCTCGCACCAGCGCGCCGCGCAGCCCTCGTCCTCGGCGAAGGACGCCAGCCGCTCCAGCACCTCGCGCGCATCGTCGGCGGCGCACAGACCCTCGGCGGCCTCGAGGACGCGCTGTCGGTCGCGCAGGCCGCGCTCGAGGTCCGCCGTCTTCTCGCGCACCCGGGCCTCGAGGTCGGCCGCCGTCGCCGCGGCGCCGAGCGCGGTGGTGGCGACGTGGCGCAGCCCCTCGAGCAGGCGCGCCTCGCGATCCGTGTAGGGCAGCCCGCTGGCGCGGGCGCCCACCACGAGCAGCGCCGCCGGCCCCGACTCGGTGCGCAGCGAGACCACGAGCTCCGCGTGCTCCGCCGAGGGATCCTCCGTGCGCGCACCGCTGCGGACCACCGCGCGCGGCGGGCTGCCCGCCGCGCGCCAGAGGGCGAGCCCGCTCGCCGCGAGGCCGCTTTCGGGCGGCGCGTCTCCCGTGTCGAGCCGCAGGCGGCACACCGCCGGGCCGCCCAGCCCTTCGCGGACGCAGGCGGAGGCGCGCCGCAGGATCTCGTCCGGAGTGCGGCCTTCCGCCAGCTCCCGGGCCGCGCGTTCGAGCAGCCGGTCCTCGCTGCGCTCCGCGAGCGCGCGGGCCGAGGCGCTGCGCCGGAACGCGCCCTGCAGCAGCCGGCCGGCCGCCGCCGCCGCCAGGCCGATCAGGGCGGCGCGCCGCGCCTGCGGGAGGTCGACACCGAGGAGCGACAGACCGGCGGCGACACCCGCGGCGGCGAGCAGCGGCGCCAGCAGCCAGCTCGCGGCGCTGAGGAGCGCGCGCTGGAAGCGCAGCGTCGGATCGAGCAGGCGGTAGCGGACGATCGCCCAGGCGAGCAGGCCGGGCAGCGCCAGCAGCGAGAGCAGGCTGGCCGGAGGCGCGCTGCCTCCGCTCGCGAGCTGCACCGCGGGCCCCGCCCCGCCCAGGCAGAGGCCACCCAGCAGCGCGCCCGTCCTCGCCCGCTCGATCGGTGTCAGGCGCCGCGCCGCCGTGACCGTGGCGACGGCCAGCAACGTCGCCGCGGCGATGCTCGCGCCGAGGGCGATCCGTTCGAGCGCACCCTGGAACGCGGGGTCGCGCAGCCGGAGCTGCGCGATCGCCGCGGGCAGCAGCCAGAAGGCGTAGGGCAGTGCGGCCGCCCGCGGCGCACGAAAGCGCGGCGAGACCACGGGGAAGCGCATCGCGAGGTGCAGGAACGCCGCGGGCAAGAGCGTCCAGGCCGCGCTCGCGACGCGCGCGCGGGCATCGCGGGCGCCGAGCCAGCCCTGGGTCTCGGGCAGCACGCGATCGAGCTCGCCGAGCAGCGCGCTGCCGAGGCAACAGGACACGGCGAAGAGCGGAGCCGCCGACGGATGGGGGCTGCCGGCGGCGACGATCAGGCCGAAGCCGAGGAACGCGCCGGCCGCGAGCAGCAGCGGCCAGGCGCGCCAGAGCCGCTCGAGCGGGCTCTCGAGGACCACGGGCACGCGCAGCCAGCGGCGCTCGGCGCCGCGCGCGACGTGCAGCACCACCTCCCGCTCCGCGCCGGCGCGGACGGCGCCGTAGAGCTCGTGCCGGCCCCGCGGCGCGCGGCTACGGGCCTCGGAGGGCGCCCGCGCTTCGAGCACGTGTTCGCCGGGGCGCATGCCGGCGTAGCCCCAACCGAGCAGCGCGCTGGCATGCGGCGCGCGCAGCGCGGGATCGAGGGGGGCCTCGACGAACCGCAGCGGCTCGCGGAGGGCCGAGGGCGACGGGCCCGCCAGTCCGCAGGTGCCCGCGACGAGGACCGCAGCGGAGGCGCAGCGCAGGCGCCGGCTCATCGCTCCCGCTCCTCACCGCGGCTGAGGGCAGCCGGCACCAGCAGCAGGTCGCCCACCAGGGCGAGCACGATGCCGAGGCTCGCCAGCAGGCCGAAGGAGACCAGGCCGCCCCAGCGCGAGAACATCAGCACGGCGAAGCCGAGGACCAGGCAGGTGCCGGTGATGAGGAGCGGCTCGCCGACGCGCTCAAGCGTGCGGGCGATCGCGTGGCGCGCGCCCACTCCCGACTCGCGCTCGCGGACGTAGCGGAGCGCCACGTGGATCGTGTCGTCCTCGGCGACCGAGAGCAGGATCGCCGCGACCATCGCATTGGCCGGATCCACCGGCACCCCCGACCAGCCCATCAGGCCGAGTAGCGCCACCACCGGCAGCACGTTGGCCGCGACGCCGAGCGCGAGCAGCGCCGGGCTGCGCCAGAGCGCCGCGCCCATCGCCGCCGCCACCACGCCGAAGGCGCCGGCGAAGCTCGACCACTGGGTCTCCCGGATGCGGCGCTCGGCCCGGGCGGCGAGCTCGAGGCCGCCGGCGAGCTCCACCTGGAAGCCCTGCGCGGCGACGTCGCGGTTGAGGTCGCCGACGAAGCGGCCGAGGCGCTCGAGGTACGGGAGCTGCTCGCGCCCGTCGAGCCAGCGCCGATGCACGGAGACGCGCGCCCGCTCGCGCGCGGCGCCGTCCGCGGCCTCGGGCGCCTCGCTCCAGAACGCGGCCAGACCGTCCAGCGAGGACACGATCGGCATCGCCGCGGGAGCCGCGGCGGCGAGCTCGAGCCATCCGGCGGCGGGCGCCGCGCCGCTGGCGCGCTGCGCCTCCTCGAGGAAGTCGAGGAAGCTCCAGACCGCGCCGGTGCTGGGCTCGCCGGCGAAGTGAGACTCGATGCGCTCCAGCAGCGCGAGGCTCTCCGGCTCGTAGATGCGCCCGCCCGGCGGGAGGCTCACCACCAGCTCGGTCGTCATGGCGCCGCGGAAGTGGGCCTCGATGAAGCGCACCGAGCGGAGCACCAGCGACTGGGCGCCGAAATCGACCTCGTAGTAGAGGCGTGGGATCCCCGTGGCGAGCGCGCAGAGCGCGAGTCCCCCCGCCGCCAGCACGAAGGTCGGTCGTCCCGTCGACGCCGCGAGGGCGGCGGCGATCACCTCGCGCAGCAGTCCCGCGCGCACGCGCACCGGCCGCCGCGCCGGGAGCAGGCACAGCAGGGCCGGGAGCAGGGTGAACGTGCCGAGGAAGGCCAACGCGAAGGCGATCGCCGCCACCAGACCGAAGTGACGGAAGCTCGCGAGGTCCGAGAGCGCGAAGGAGGCGAAGCCCAGTGCGGTGGTGAGCGACGCCCAGAAGCAGGCGGGGCCGACCTCGTCGGCGGCCTCCACGAGCGCCTCCCCGGGAGCGGTCGCTCCGCTGCGCGCGACCGCGGCGAGCAGGTGCACGGAGGTGGTCACCGCGATCACGGCGAGGAGCGGCGGGAGAGCCGCGAGGATCGTCGTCATCGGAACGCCGAGCAGCGCGATCGCGCCGTGCACCTGGACGGTCAGCGCGGCGACCGAGGCGAGCGGCAGCAGCGTGAAGCGCGCGTCCCGGAAGAACGTCCAGAGGATGGCGGCGATGGTGAGGAACATCAGGAGCGTCAGATTGCGCGCGTCGGCGTCGAGGTCGTCGTCGGAGACGACGGTCCAGACCGGATCGCCGGCGGCGTAGAGCTCGGCCCCGAGCTCCGCTTCGAAGCGCGGGATCAGCGCGAGCAGGGCGTGGACCCCATCGCGCACGCGCGCGCTCTCGAGCGACTGAAGCTCGACCACGATGCCCGCGGCCGCCGCGTCCTCGGAGACGAGCAGGCCGCCGAGGAAGCGCTCGCGCGGAGCGCGCGCGACCAGCTCGGCGAAGTCCGGCGCGAGGGCGTAGCCGCCGCCGGCTGCCGGAAGCGCGACGCTGCGGGTCTCGAGGGGCCCGACGAGGATCGGGGCGTTCAGCAGGCTGCGCGTGCTGCGGACGTTCGGCAGCCGGTCGAGCTCGGCCTGGAGGCGCGCGAGGAATTCGAGTGCGGCGGGCTCGCGGAGCGACCCGCACAGGCGGCTCTCCGCGCAGCCGAAGGCCACCAGCACGTGGAGCCCGCTCTGGAACTCGTCGAGGAAGGCCTCGAGCCGGTGGACGGCGGGATCGTCGGGCCCGAAGTACGCCGCGTATCCCACCTCGCTCTCGAGGCGGGTCGCCGCGGCGAGGAGGAAGAGGGTGAGCACCGCCGCGGTGGCCGCGACCGCGCGGGGCCGCCGGACGCTCGCGGCGGTGAGCGTCCGGGCCAGGTCGGCGGCTCGGCTCGGCGTCGGCGGCTTGAACGGCATGGGCTTCCCGAGACGACGGGAGCCTACGCCGGCGCGGGGGCGGGAATTCCGAACTTTTCAGGAACGGGGGCGGGAGAGGTGTGGAGGGAAGAATGGGTCCCGAGACGGGTAAAGCCGTGACCTGGCGGGTAGATCGGCTTCAGACCGCGTAGGGGAGGGTATGGCTCTGGCAGCGGGCCCCCAGCCGCCGCGTCGGGATGCGGCCGAAGTAGCACGGGACGTGCCAGACCCATTCTTTCATCCACGACTCAGTCGATGCAGAGCTGTGCGGGGAGGCAGACTGCGTCGGAGACGAAGCTGCCCCCCTCGTTCCCGCAGTCGACCTGGCCGAGGCCGCCGGCGCAGCGCCCCGGCTCCCCGCCGATCGTGAGGTCCTGGCAGCAGTCGCCCTCGGGCACGGGGGGCAGCGCGCAGGCGCCATCGCCGCCGCAGATCGTGCCGGGGCCGCCGGGGGTGGCGCCGATCGAGAGCTCGCAGGCCGCGTCGCTCTCCGTCCAGAAGCAGCCGTTCACTCCCTCGCAGCAGACGACGGGGGGCGCCTCGAGGATCTGGAACAGGATCCCGAGGCCCTCGTCGGCCTCTTGCTGGGCGCCCGAGAGGTCCCCCACCGCGAGGCAATCGCCCTTCCTCTCGGCCTTCTCGTAGGCCCGCTGCAGCTTCGACTGCGCGCGTCCGAGGCAGACGAGATCGGCCGACATGCCCTTCGCGGCGCCCCTGGCCTCGCACTTCGCGACGGCGTTGAAGTAGGCGCCGGCGGCCTTCAGCTTGGCGGCGGAGCAGCGGCTGCGGACCTCGCCGGCCGGGATGCAGCCGAGCACGGGGTGGCAGCGGCCCTGGGTGAGCACCTCGTCCGGGTCGTTGCAGGTGGGGATCGCGAGCAGGCCGCCGACGCACTGGCTCACCGCCTCGGGCGGAAGCGTCGTGGTGGCGCAGCAGGGGCCGCTCTCGACGTCGCCGAGCGCCTCGCAGGTGCCGCTGCCGCTGCAGAAGGTGCCGGCCGCGCCGGCCGTGCCGCCGGCGGTCGTGCAGCCAGCGGAGTCCGCCGTGAAGAGGCAGGCATCGGAGAACGCGCAGCAGACGGGCGGCGGCGGGTCCACCGTCTCGAGGAGGTCCGGGAGCGCGTCGTCGAGCACGTCCTGCACGGGCGCCAGGTCGGCGATCGTTCCGCAGTCGTCCCTCTTCTCCGCGCGCGCGAAGCCGGAGGCGAGCTTCGTCTGCGCCTTCGCGACGCAGAGGGGATCCGGCGACGTGCCCTTCGCAAGGCCCTTCGAGAGGCACTTCGCGAAGGCGGAGAAGTACGCGCCGCCGCCCGCCAGCTTCTGCGAGGTGCAGCGGCTCTGCGCCGCGGCGGGGCCGGCCGCGAGGGAGACCGCGGCCACGGCGACCGCTACCCCGGCGCCGGCGAGGAGGGCGCGCGCTCCGGACCGGCGGCTCATTCGATGCAGACCTGCGCCGGGAGACACACGGCGTCGGGCACGAAGGTTCCGCCGCCGGCGTTGCAGGCCACCTCGTCCTGGATGCTGGAGGCGCAGACGTCGGGAAGGCTGCCGGGCGAGAGCCCCTCGCAGCAGTTGCCGTCCACGGCAGGCGGAGGGGCGCAGTCGCCCGTTCCGCTGCAGGCGGAGCCGGCCGCGCCCACCACGCCGCCGATGCCCGTGCACGTGGCGGCGTCCGTCAGCCAGAGGCACGCGAGCGCCGTGTCGCAGCAGATCGAGGCGGGTGCCTCGAGGATGGAGAAGAGGAGAGCGAGGTCGCTGTCGGCCTGGTTGCGCACGTCGTCGTGCTCGCCCAGGGCCTCGCAATCGCCGCGCCGCTCGGCGTTCTCGAAGGCGCTCTGGAGCTTCGACTGCGCCTTCCCGAGGCAGAGGACGTCGACGGGCTCGCCCTTGCGCTGGGCCTTCGCCTGGCACTTCGCGCGGGCCACGGCGTAGAGGCCGGCCGCCTTCAGCTTCGCGCCCGTGCAGCGGCTCCGAGCCTCGTCGCCGGGGGCGACGCAGCGCCGCGCGGAGTGGCAGGTGCCCTCGGAGAGGGTGCCAGCCGCGCTGGAGCACGGCCCCTCGATGCCGAGGCCGACGACGCACTCCGCCGCGGACTCGGACGGGAGCGGGACGTCCGTGCAGCAGGGCCCGTAGCTCTCGGTGCCCGCGGGCACGCAGCTGCCGATCGCGGCGTCGCACACGGTCCCGGGCGCCCCCGCGACTCCGCCGATCCCGATCGTGCAGTCGTCCTCGTCGGCCGTCAGGAAGCAGACCGCGGATCCCGTCGCGCAGCAGACGGGGGGCGGCGGGTCGAGGATCTCGACCACGTCGGGGACGGCGTCGTCCACCACGTCGGCCGCCTGCACCCGCTCGTCGGGGTTCGGGCAGTCGCCCTTCCGCAGGGCCTTCTCGAAGCCCTTCTGGAGCTTGTCCTGCGCCTTCGCGAGGCAGAGCGGGTCGACGTCCGTCCCCTTCGCGAAGCTCTTGCTCCGGCAGCCCGCCTGCGCGCCGAAGTAGCCGCCCGCGGCCTTCAGCTTCGCCTCGACGCAGCGGCTCTGTGCGGAGGCGGGCACCGCGGCCGCGAGGGCGAGGCCCAGAGCGGCCGCCGCCGGCGCGAGCGCGGCGAGCGCGAGGCCCGCGAAGCGGCGCATCCTCTCCCCCCTCGCGCGCCTTTCTACCATGCGCGCGCCCCGCCTTCCAAGCAAGAACGCGTCGCAGGAGCGACGTTTGGCGCCCCCGCACGGCTTCGCTAAACGTCCTCCGCCTGTAACGCCGTTAGATCGCCCGAACAGCGTTAGAATGAGACCCGAAGCCATGCCTTCCCTCCAGCCCGCGGCGCGGAGGCGGCTGCAGAGCCGCGCCGACGCCCGTCGCGCCATCCTGGAAGCGACGGAGCGGCTGCTCGTGGAGGGCGGCCTCGAAGCCTTCTCGATGCGCCGGCTGGCGGAGCGCTGCGGCTACACCGCGCCCACCATCTACCACTACTTCGGCGACAAGCAGGCGCTGATCGACGAGCTCGTCGAGGAGCGCTGCCGGGTGCTGCTGCGGGGTCTCAAGCGGGCGCCAGTGGGTGCGGACGCCTTCGAGAACCTGCACGCGATGTGCCTCGCCTTCGTCCGCTTCGGCCTCCGCTATCCCACCTTCTACCGGCTGATCGCGCTACCCATCGACGCGGATCGCGCGCCGCCCCCCTCGGCCGAGGCCGCCCGGGTGCGTCTCCAGAGCCCGCTCGTGAAGCTCGCCGGCGAGGGCCGGGTGCCGGCCGGCGTCGAGGCCGCGAGCCAGGCCATCTGGGCCTACCTGCACGGCCACATCCTGCTGCGCACGTCCCGCCCCGCTCACCCCTGGGAGCGCGACGTGCTCGAGATCGGGCTCGACGCGCTCCTGCGCGGGCTGATCCGGTCGCCTTTCGGCGCCCGCGCCCGGGCCGGAGAGGCCGCATGAAACTCCCGCGCGAACGCCTGGCGGCCGCGTCGCTCGCGCTCTGGACGGCCCTCGCCGCCGGCTGCGGCGGGGAGCAGGCCGCCCCGTCCGTGACGGCGCCGCCCGTGATGGTCCGCGAGGTCGAGACGCACCGCATCGAAGACCGGATCGAGGCCACCGGCCAGCTCCTCGCGCCCTCCCAGGCCGCGGTGGCGGCGCAGGTGGGCGGGCAGGTCACGCGCGTGGTGCGCAACGAGGGCGACGAGGTCGCCAAGGGCGAGCTCGTGATCGAGATCGACCCCGAGCGGCGACACCTGGAGGCCGCGAGCGCGCGCGGCGCGTTGGCGCAGGCCGAGGCCCAGGCGGCCGAGGCGGAGCGCGAGCTCGGCCGCGTCGAGAAGCTGCACGCCCGCGGCGTGGCGGCCGACGCCAAGCTCGACCAGGCGCGCACGGCGCTGCGCTCGGCGCGCGCGAGCTGCGACTCGCTCCAGGCGCAGCTCGGCATGGCCGAGCGTTCGCTTCGCGATGCGAACGTGACGGCGCCCTTCGCCGGGCTGGTGTCGCGCCGCTGGGTGTTCGAGGGCGAGTCCGTCGCTCCGGGCCAGAAGCTCTTCGACCTGGTGGCGCTCGACCCGATCGAGGTGGAGTTCCATCTGCCCGAGCGCGACTCGAGCCGCGTCGCCGTCGGCGCGCCGGTGGCGGTGCGCGTGGCGCCGTTCCCCGCGGAGGTGTTCGAGGCCGAGGTCACCGTGGTGTCGCCGACCATCGACCCCTCGACGCGCACCCTGCGCGTCAAGGCCGAGCTGGCGAACCCCGAGGGCCGGCTGCGCCCGGGCCTCTTCGCCCGCGCCGACCTGGGCGTGGCGGTGCGCGAGAACGTCGCGATGATCCCCGAGGAGGCCGTGCTCCAGCGCGCGGACGGGCCGGTCGCCTTCCGACTGGTGGGCAAGGACCGCGTGGAGCGGCGCTCGCTCGAGCTGGGCGTGATCCGCGACGGGCGGATCGAGGTGCGGGCCGGGCTCGCGCCGGGCGACCGCGTGGTCGTGCGAGGGCAGAGCGACCTGGTCGACGGCGCGGCGGTTTCGGTGCGCGACGTCGCGGGCCAGCCGGCGGCGGACGCCGCGGCCTCCCTCGGGCAGCGCGACGCGGCGCAGCCCGTGGTGCGCTGAGGCCGCGCCGTGACGCTCGCCGACGTCTCGATCCGGCGTCCCGTCCTCACCTGGATGATGACCCTCGCGCTGATCGTGTTCGGCGTGCTCGGCTTCCTGCGCCTCGGTGTGGACCAGTTCCCGAACCTCGAGTTCCCGGTGCTCACGGTGCAGGCGGTGCTGCAGGGCGCCACGCCCGAGGGCATGGAGGAGGACGTCACCGACGTCCTCGAAGAGCGCCTCAACACGATCAGCGGCGTGCGCTCGATCCGCTCCACGTCCTACCAGGGCGTGTCGATCCTGATCGTGGAGTTCGAGCTCGGCACGAACCTCGACATCGCCGCCCAGGACGTGCGCGACAAGGTGGCGCTAGCGCGGGTGGAGCTGCCCGTCGAGCTCGACCCTCCGGTGGTGGGCACCTTCGACCCGAACGAGACGCCGGTGCTCTGGATTCCGCTCGACAGCCGACGCTCGGTGGTCGACATCAGTGAGGCGGTGCGGCGGCAGATCAGCCCGCGCCTCGAGACGATCCCAGGAGTCGCCGGCGTCGCCATGTTCGGCCGCCGCGACCGCAACATCCGCATCTGGCTCGACGGCGACCAGCTCCGCGCCCGGGCGCTCGCCGCCACCGACGTGCTGATGGCCCTCCAGCGCGAGCACGTCGAGATGCCGGGCGGCTCCGTCGAGAGCGACCGCGTCGACTACTCGGTCAAGACCGACGCGGAGTTCCGCACCGTCGCGGAGATGGAGAAGCTGGTGGTCGCGCACCGCGACGGCGCGCCCGTGCTCCTGCGCGACGTCGCGCGCGTGGAGGACGGTGCCGAGGACCCGACCATGACCGCCCGCTACAACGGCCGGGACACGGTCGGCATGGGCATCCGCAAGCAGACCGGCGGCAACACGGTGGCGATCGTGGACGAGGTGCGCGCGCGGCTGGCCGAGGTGGCCGCGGTGCTGCCCAGCGGCATCCGCATGCACGACGCTGCGGGCTTCATCGACTTCTCGCGGGGGGTGCGCGAGGCGGTGGCGGAGACGGAGTTCGCCCTGCTGTTCGGCGCGCTGCTCGCGGTGCTCACGGTCTGGGTGTTCCTGCGCCGCAGCCGGCCCACCTTCATCATCGCGCTGGCGATCCCGGTCTCGCTGATCGCCACCTTCGGGCTGGTCTACCTGGCCGGCTTCACGCTCAACACGATGACCCTGCTCGGCATGGCGCTGGCGGTGGGCGTCGTGATCGACGACGCGATCGTGGTGCTCGAGAACATCGAGCGGCACCGCGAGCTCGGCGAGAGCGGCGCGGACGCCGCCAGCAAGGGGACCCGCGAGATCGCCTTCGCGGCGACCGCGGCCACCGTCTCGGTGGCGGCGGTGTTCGTGCCCGTGGTGTTCGTCGAGGGCCTGGTCGGGAGCTTCCTGCGCGACTTCGGGCTCACGGTGGCGGGCTCCGTGCTGCTCTCGCTGTTCGTGGCGCTCACCCTCACCCCGATGCTGGCCGCGCGCATGCCCCCGCCTTCGGAGCGCCGGCACGGCAGCATCTACCATCGCCTCGAGCGCGGCTTCGTCTGGCTGGAGGACCGCTACCGCCGGCTTCTGGATTGGACGCTCGCGCATCGGCTCGCCACGGTCGCCGTCGCGCTGGTCAGCTTCGCGGGCGCCTGCGGGCTCTCCACGCAGCTCGAGAGCGAGTTCTTTCCGCCCGCCGACGAAGGCATCTTCTTCGCGCGCCTGGAGGCGCCGCCGGGAACGTCGCTCGAGGCGACCACCGAGTACCTGAAGCAGGACGAGGCGTGGTTCATGAGGCAGCCCGAGGTCGCGGGACTGTTCTCGGCGGCCGGCTCGGGGGGCGGCGGCGACGAGGCCGCGCGCCATTCCGAGAGCAACATGGGCATGATCTTCGGCACGATGCACCCGCGCGAGGAGCGCGAGCGCAGCGTGATGGAGGTGATCCGCGCCGCCCGCGAGGAGCTGGGCACGATTCCGGGGCGCAAGCTGCGCATCTTCAACCCCAGCGAGATGATGACCGCGGGAGCCAACCAGGGCTCCTTCGAGGTCGAGATCCGGGGGAACCTCGAGCTGGCCGAGCTCGATCGGCTGGCGCACGAGATGATCCGTCGGCTGGGCGCGCTCGGCGGCTTCGTGGACCTCTCGTCGAGCCTCAAGATGGGGCTGCCGGAGGTGCGCATCCTGCCCGACCGCGAGAAGGCGGCCGCGCTGGGCGTCGACGCGCGCACGGTGGCGCAGGCGGTGCAGATGATGATCGGCGGGCAGGACGTGGGCGTCTTCAAGGAAGCCGGCCGCCGCTACGACATCCGCATGCGGCTCGAGGAGGGCGACCGCCGCGATCCCGCGCAGGTGGGGCAGCTCTACGTGCGCACCGGCGCCGGAGAGGTCGTGGAGCTGCGCAACCTGGTCCGCATCGAGACCGGCGCGGCGCCCTCGGCGATCACGCGGACCAACCGGCAGCGCTCTGTCACGATCGGCGCGAACCTCTCCGACGGGCGCACGCTCGGCTCCGCGATCGAGGAGGCGCGGCGCGTCGCCGACGAGATGCTGCCGGAGGGCGTGTCCCTCGCGCTGTCCGGACAGGCGCAGGCGATGCAGGAGGGCGCCGAGCAGTTCGTCCTGGCGCTCGGGCTCGGGGTGCTGGTGATCTTCATGGTGCTGGCCGCGCAGTTCGAGAGCGTGGTGCACCCGCTCACCGTCATGCTCGCGCTGCCCCTCGCGATGGTCGGCGCGATCCTGGGGCTCCTCCTGACCGGGCACACGCTGAACCTGTTCAGCATGATCGGCATCCTGCTCCTCTTCGGGCTGGTGACGAAGAACTCGATCCTGCTGGTCGACTACGCCAACCAGCTCCGCCGCGAGCAGGGCATGGACAAGCTCACCGCGATGCGCACCGCGGCGCCGGTGCGGCTGCGCCCGGTGCTCATGACGGCGGTCTCGATGATCTTCGGCGTGCTGCCGGCGGCGATCGGGATCGGCCCCGGGTCCGAGACGCGCGCGCCGATGGCCGTCGCCAGCGCCGCGGGCATGTTCTCGTCGATGCTGCTGACCCTGCTCGTCGTGCCGGTCTTCTACCTGCTGTTCGACGACGCCGCAGAGGCGCTCGGACGCGCGCTGCGCCGCGGCCGTCGCGACGAGCCCGCCGCGGAGGCGCCGGTCGAAGGCTAGCGCTCGCGGCTGCGCGACCCGCGCTTCCGGTCAGGGCGCTTCCGAGCCCGTCGACGCGTCGCCCTCGAGGAGAGCCGGCGCCTGGAGCTTGCGCGCCGCGCGCTCGACGGGCGCGAGCTCGACGATCTCGCTCCCGCTCGCCGCGGCGCCGAGCTCCTTGAAGCGGCGCGCCGAGACGAGGACGCGCGTCTCGAGAGACCCGACCGCCTCGTTGTAGGCGCCGACCGCCTTGTCGAGGTGGCCGCCCACCTTCTCGAAGTGGCGCCCGAGGGTGGCGAGGCGGTCGTAGAGCTCGCGGCCGAGGGCGCTGATCTGCTGCGCCTCCTCGGCGATGCGCTCCTGCTGCCAGCCGTAGTGGACGGCGCGCAGCAGCGCGATCAGCGTCGTGGGACCGGCGAGGATCACGCGCTGGTCCGCGGCCCACTCGACGAGGGTCGGGTCCGCCTGCAGCGCCGCGGCGAAGAAGGGCTCGCCGGGCAGGAACATCACCACGAAGTCGGGCGCGTCCTCGAGCTCGGCCCAGTACGCCTTGCCGGCCAACGAGACGACGTGGCTCCGCACCTGTCGCGCGTGGTCCTTCAGCTTCACCTCGCGCACGGCGTCGTCGGGCGCCTCGTGGGCGTCGAGGTACGCCTCGAGGGGGGCCTTGGCGTCTACGATCACGCTCTTGCCGCCCGGCAGGCGCACCACCAGATCCGGCCGCAGCCGGCGCTCGACGCCGAAGGTCTCCTGCAGGGCGAAGTCGCAGTGCTCGAGCATCCCGGCCAGCTCGACCACGCGGCGGAGCTGGAGCTCGCCCCAGCGGCCGCGCGCCGGCGCGGTGCGCATCGCCTTCACCAGGTTCGCCGTCTCACCGGAGAGCTTCGCGTGGTCGGCGCTCACCTGGCGGAGCTGCTGGGTGAGGGCGCTGTAGTGACCGTGGCGCTCCTTCTCGATGCTCGAGAGCTTCTCGCCCATCTGCGCGAGGGACTCGCGGATGGGCGCCACGAGCGTGTCGATGGCTTGCTGGCGGCGCTCGAGCTCCGAGCTGGCGCCCTTGTGGAGCTCGCCCAGGCTGGCGCGGGCCTGCTCGAGGAAGAGCTGGCTGTTCTTCGCCAGCACGTCGACCGAGAGGGACTGGAAGGCTTCCCGGAGCGTCGCCTCGCCGGAGGCGCGGGCCGTCTCCGCCTCGGCCCGGATGCGCCGCGTGTGCCGCGCCACCAGCCAGGCGGCGAGGCCCGCCAGCGCCGCGCCCACGGCGAGCGCGGCGACGCCGAGCAGGAGAGGGGGAACGAGCTCGGGCCAGTCGACCGGAATCACCGTGGACGCGGGCATGGGCGGGCCTCCTTCGCGAGGGAGGATGGCTCGCGGGCGTGACGGATCCGGTCACAATGGGATGCGCGGGGGGAGGCCGCGAGAGAAACTGTAGCCCCCGCAGAGGACCCAGCCCATGAGCCAGCCCGTCAAGATCTTCGGCATCGCCGGAAGCCTGCGCCGCGCCTCGTACAATCGCGCCGCCCTGCGCGCCGCCGCCGAGCTGCTACCCGACGGCGCCACGCTCGACGCCTTCGATCTGCCGGACCTGCCCGGCTTCGACCAGGACAAGGAGCAGCAGCCGCCGCCCGCGGTCGTCGAGCTGAAGCGCCGGATCCGCGCCGCCGACGCCGTGCTGTTCGCGACCCCCGAGTACAACTACTCCGTGCCCGGCGTGCTGAAGAACGCCATCGACTGGGGCTCGCGCCCCTACGGCGACAGCTGCTGGGCCGGCAAGCCCGCCGCCGTGATGGGCGCCTCGGTCGGCGCCTTCGGCGCGGCGCGCGCGCAGTACCACTTGCGCCAGGTCCTCGTGACCCTCGACATGCCCACCCTGAACCAGCCCGAGGTCGCCATCGGCGCCGCCCACAAGCGCTTCGACGAGAGCGGCAAGCTCACCGACGAGGTCTCGCGCAAGCTGATGGCCCAGCTCCTCGAGAAGCTGGTGGCGTGGACGCAGCGGCTGCGGGGCGACGCCTAGCCTTCGGGCGAGTTTAGAAAGGGGACGGACTTAAGAATTGAGTTTTCGTCCCAGGGGGGCGTTTCTAAATTCTTAAGTCCGTCCCCTTTCTAAAGTCCCCTTGCTAAATGGTTGGCGCCGGAGCGGGTTTCGAGGGCGGCGCCGAGGTGCTCGCCGAGGCCGCGGCGGTCGACGCCCTCGACGTGCCACCACTCCGCGCGCGCGCGCTCGCGGTCGAGGTCGAGAACGCCGTAGCCGCGCTGCCAGAAGTCGAGGTAGCGGAGGTGCGGAAGGCGCTCGCGGTACTCGGCCTCGCGCGCCGCGGCGTCGGCGGGGTCCTTGCCCGGCGGCGAGCTGCTGATCGCCGGGCAGACCAGCTCGACCGCCAGAGCGCCGCGGCCGGTCGCCGGGTCGTAGGCGCGCGGATCGAAGGGATCGAGGGCGAGATCGAGGGCCCAGGAGCTGTGCACGTCCCCGGTCAGCACCACCACGTTGTCGATGGCGCCGCGCTGGATCTGCCGCAGCACGCGCTCGCGCGCGGCGGGGTAGCCGTCCCAGGCGTCGGGGTTGCGGATCAGGCCCTCCGCGGTCCGCACCTGGCCGAACAGCACCTGCTGGCCGATCAGGCGCCAGGCGACGCCCTCGCGCTGCGACGCGCCGAGCCGCTCGAAGAGCCACGCCTCCTGCTCGGCGCCCAGCAAGGAACGCGCCGGATCGGCCAGCAGCGCGCGCTCGGCGGCCGGGAGCTGGTGTGCGCGGCCGGCGAGGCGCGAGTCGAGCATCGCCAGCTCGGCGAGGTCGCCGATGCGGAAGGCGCGCCAGAGCCGGGGGCGCTCGTCGGGCGCAGGCATGCCCTCCTCGCGCACGGGGAGCCATTCGCTGTAGGCGCGCACCGCGGCCCCTCGGCGATCCACCCAGGAGCCCTCGCTGCCCGGCTGGTGGTTCTGGGCGCCGCCGAGCCACGCGTCGTTCGCGATCTCGTGGTCGTCCCACACCGCGATCATCGGGTGGCGCGCGTGCAGGGCCTGGAGATCGGGGTCGCGCCGGTACTGGGCGTGTCGGGTGCGATAGTCCGCGAGCGTCACCAGCTCGCGGTCCGGCTCGGGGACGCGGCCGAGGGCCGTGCCGTCGCCGTAGACGCCGTTCGCGTACTCGTAGAGGTAGTCGCCGAGGTGGAGCACGAGGTCGAGGTCGTCCCGCCGGGCGATCGCGGCGTAGGCGTTCCAGTAGCCCTGGGTGAGGTTCGCGCAGGAGGCGAAGGCGAGGCGCAGGTGCGGGACGTGCCCGGCCGGCAGCGTGCGCGTGCGGCCCACGGGCGAAGCGGCCCCGAGGGCCTCGAAGCCGTACCAGTAGGTGGCGCCGGGCTCGAGGCCCCCGACGTCGACCTTCACGGTGAAGTCGCGCTCGGGCGCGGCGAGGGTACGACCCTCGCCCACCGGATCGCGCAGCTCCGGGTCGCGCGCGATGCGCCAGCGCACGGGCGTCGCCGCGCGCGCCTCGACGCGCGTCCAGAGCACCACCCGGTCGGCGAGGGGATCGCCGCTGGCGACGCCATGCAGGAAGCGCCCCGCCGCCCCGGCCGGGTCCTCCGGGGCGCGCCCCGCGCACGCCGCCAGGCCGCCGAGGCCGGAGAGAGCCGGCAGCGCGAAGCCCGTACGTGCGGCGAGCGCCAGGAACCTGCGGCGGTCGAGGTCCATCTCGCGAGAGCATCCCGGAGGCGCCGCCCCCTCGCACGCCGCGAAGGTGCGGCCCGGGGGAGAGGTCTCGGAGCCCGACCGGCTCCGCACTCCGCATGCCGAGGGGCTTTCGCTACGCCTCTGGCGGGCGCGCGCGGGCGACGCGCGTGACATAATCCGCCGCGCGGTTCGGGGGGGAACGCCGATGCCCTGGTGGGGATGGGTCCTGGTCGGGACGCTGCTGCTCGCCGGCGAGCTGTTCGTCGTCGAGGCGGACTTCTACCTGGTGTTCCTCGGCTTCGCGGCGGTCGTGGTCGGCTTCCTGGACCTCGCCGGCCTCGGCGGACCCATCTGGCTCGAGTGGCTGATCTACGCGTTCGTCGCGCTGGGCTCGACCATCCTCTTCCGCCAGCGCGTCTACGAGAAGCTGCGACCTCCCGGCGGGCCGGTGAGCGACTCGGTAATCGGGGAGCGCGCGGTGGCGCGCGCCGCGATCGCACCCGGCGCCCACGGCGAGGCGGAGCTGCGCGGCTCGGTCTGGCAGGCGCGCAACGCCGGCACGGCGCTGATCGCGCCGGGCGGGCGGGCGCGGGTGGAAGGCGTGGACGGCCTGGTGCTGATCCTGCGCGGGGAAGAATAGGAGGGGAGATGGAGTACACCGTGCTCGGCGTCGTGATCGGCCTCGCGATCCTCGCGATGATCGTGATCGCGCGCACCGCGATCGTGGTGCCCCAGCAGTCGGCCTACGTGATCGAGAACCTCGGCAAGTACAGCCGCACGCTCCAGGCCGGCTTCCACATCCTGATCCCCTTCGTCGAGCGCGTCGCCTACAAGCACAGCCTGAAGGAGGCGGCGATCGACATCCACGAGCAGATCTGCATCACCAAGGACAACGTGCAGGTCGGCGTCGACGGCGTGCTCTACCTCCAGGTGCTGGATCCGCAGCGCGCCTCCTACGGCATCATGGACTACGTCTTCGCCATCTCGCAGCTCGCCCAGACCACGCTGCGCAGCGAGATGGGCAAGATCGAGCTGGATCGGACCTTCGAGGAGCGCAGCGCGATCAACGCGTCGGTGGTCTCCGAGCTCGACAAGGCCTCGGCGCCCTGGGGCGTGAAGGTGCTGCGCTACGAGATCAAGAACATCAACCCGCCGGCGGGCGTGGTCGACGCGATGGAGAAGCAGATGCGCGCCGAGCGCGAGAAGCGCGCGGTGATCCTCGCCTCCGAGGGCGAGCGCGACTCCGCCATCAACCAGGCGGACGGCGAGAAGCAGCGCGTGATCAAGGCCTCCGAGGCGAACCGCCAGCAGCAGATCAACGAGGCGGAAGGCGAGGCCGAGGCGATCCTCGCGGTGGCGCGCGCCACCGCCGAGAGCCTGCAGCGCATCGCCGAGGCGCTGCGCCAGCCGGGCGGCGACGGCGCCATGCGCCTGCGCATCGCCGAGCAGTACATCCAGCAGTTCGGCCAGCTCGCGAAGGAGGGCAACACCTTCGTGGTTCCCGCCAACCTGACGGACCTCGCCTCCATGCTGACCCTCGCCCAGGCGACGCTCCGCGAGACGGGCGGCCGGGAGGCGCCGCGCGGCTGAGCGCGCCGAGAGGCCCGCGCAGCGCCCTCCGCTAGACTCCTCGCCGCGGTGGACGAGGAGAAGCCATGACGAGCTCCGACGACGAAATGCGCGCCGAGCTGGAGCGACTGCGCGCCGAGAACGAGGCGCTGAAGTCGCGCGGCGCCGGCCGCGGCCTCAGCCTGCGCGTGAGCGAGAAGGGCGCGATCTCCCTCTACGGCCTGCGGCGCTTCCCCGTCACGTTCTACGTCGACGAGTGGGAGAAGATCCTCGGCATGGCCGACGAGATCCGCGGCTTCGCCGGCGAGCACGCAGGCGAGCTGAAGCGGAAGTAGCTCCCTCAAGAGCAGGGCGCAGGCTGCCGATCCCGGTCGAGCCACTGCTCGCTTCCGGGGGTCGTCACCATGCGCCGCGTCCGCCTCGCCTGCCTGGCCGCCTTCGTCCTCGCCGGCTTCGCCGCCCCGCCCGCCGCCGGCCAGGCGCTGCGCGGCAGCTTCGAAGTGGACTCCGGCCCGCCGTGGTTCGATTCCCCCCCCACCTATACCTGCCTCGAGGCCTGCGCCCTGCTCTTCGGCGGCGACGCCAGCGGCTACGACTGCTCCACGAGCGCGGCCTCGATCGACAACCAGGCCTTCGTCTCCGGCTGGGGAACCGACCAGTACTGCATCACGCCGGTCGCCGAGGACTTCAAGGTCGGCGACACGGTCAGCGATTGCGGCAGCGTCGGCTGCTACTACTCCGCCTACGTCTCCGACTGGTGCGACGCCGGCGTCACCAACCACTGCTGGCTCCCGAACTGCGGCGACGGAGACCTCGACCCGAACGAGCAGTGCGACGACGGCAACCTCACGGACGGCGACTGCTGCTCGTCCACCTGTCAGGCCGAGCCGGCCGCGCAGAGCTGCTCGGACGACGACGTCTGCAACGGCGTGGAGGAGTGCGACGGCGCCGGCTCCTGTCAGGCCGTGATCCCCGCGCTCGACTGCGCGGACGGTGACCCCTGTACCCAGGACTCCTGCGACGCGCTGACCGGCTGCGCGAACGCCGCGGGGCCCGATCTCTCCTGCGACGAGCTGGCGGGCAAGGCGAGCCTCGATCTCGACGCGACGAAGGGGAAGGCGAGCTTCGCCTGGCAGAAGGGTGCGGTCGCCTTCGAGGCCCTCGGAACGCCGACGGCCGACACCGACTACGCGCTCTGCGTCTACGACGGCGCGGACGCGGCGCTGCTGCGCCTCGACGTGCCCGCGGGAGGGACGTGCGACGCCAAGCCGTGCTGGAAGGCCACCGGCAAGCCCGGTCGGGAGAGCGGCTTCGTCTACAAGGACAAAGCCGGCGCGAGCGACGGCGTGCGCTCGCTCGCCCTGAAATCGCACGAGAGCAAGGCGAAGCTCGCCCTCGCCGCGAAGGGCGAGAACGTTCCGGCGCCGGCGCTCGGCAGCGGCGCCCTGCTGCCGGTGCGCGCCCAGCTCGTCCACTCCGAGGGCGCCTGCTGGGGCGCCAGCTTCGGCGAGCTCGACGTCCAGCAGAACGACGGCGAGCGGCTGAAGGCTGCGCGCAAGGCCGGCGCCCCATAAGGGGGCTAAGCTCCCCGCTCCGCCCCGGCGCGGAACGAGGAGCCCCCCATGGCGTTGAAGCTCGGCCTACAGCTCGGCTACTGGCAGGCGCAGCCGCACCCGAACTTCGTCGAGCTGGCGCGCGAGGCCGAGCGCCTCGGCTACGACTCGGTGTGGACCGCCGAGGCCTGGGGCTCCGACGCCTTCACGCCCCTCGCCTGGATCGGCGCCCATACCTCGCGGATCAAGCTCGGCACCGGCATCGTGCAGCTCTCGGCGCGCACGCCGACCGCGACGGCGATGGCCACCCTGACGCTCGACCACCTCTCCCACGGTCGCATGATCCTGGGCCTCGGCGTCTCGGGCCCGCAGGTCGTCGAGGGCTGGTACGGCCAGCCCTTCAAGAAGCCGCTCGCGCGCACCCGCGAGTACGTCGACATCGTGCGCCAGGTGCTGCGCCGCGAGGCCCCGGTGCGCAGCGACGGGCCGCACTACCCCCTGCCCTACCGCGGGCCCGGCAGCGAGGGCCTCGGCAAGCCGCTGCGCTCGATCACCCATCCGCTGCGCGCCGACGTGCCCATCTACCTGGGTGCCGAGGGGCCGAAGAACGTGGCGCTGGCGGCCGAGATCGCCGACGGCTGGCTGCCGCTCTACTACTCGCCGTTCCGGCCCGAGGTCTACGCCGAGTCGCTGAAGCGCGCGAAGCCCGGCTTCGAGGTGGCGGTGGGCGTGAACGTCAGCGTCACCGACGACATCGCCGCCGGCCTCGCGCCGGTGAAGGCGATGCTCGGCTTCTACATCGGCGGCATGGGCGCGAAGACGAAGAACTTCCACAAGGAGCTGATGGCGCGCATGGGCTACGAGGCGGAGGCCGAGAAGATCCAGGAGCTCTTCTTCCAGGGCGACCGCGCCGCCGCGATCGCCGCGGTGCCCGACGCCTTCGCCGACGAGATCTCCCTGGTCGGCCCCCCGGAGCGGATCCGCGAGCGGCTCCAGGCCTTCGAGAGCACGCCCGTGACGACCCTGCTCGTCTTCGGGCAGGACGCCGCCAAGATCCGCCAGGTCGCCGAGCTGGTGCTGAACCGCTAGCGCTCAGCCGCGCCTCGCTTGCCGCCGCCGCCAGCCGAGGCCGGCGAGCCCGAGCGTCCCGGCGCCGAGCAGCACCAGCGTGCCCGGCTCGGGGGCGTAGGTGAGCTGCAGCGTGCCGAAGAGGGGGACCGCCCCGAGCACGCCCAGCGAGAGCTTGGCCGGCGCCACGAGCTGCACGGTGCCCTGCCCGCCCGTCGTGCGGTTGTCGAACGCCGTGGCGGTCGCGGTGATCGGGATCGCCACGGCGGCGGCCATGCCGGTGAAGACCATCGGCGTCGGCCCGCCGGCGCCCTGGAAGGTTCCACCGACCAGCTGGGCGCCCAGCCCCGCGAACGTCAGGTTCAATACGCCTCCGCCGCCGATCGGCGCGAGGGGCACCTGGGCCAACACGTTGCCGCCGCCCTTGAAGAAGGCGAAGCCCGTCAGGGCCGCCGCTCCGTTCGGCGAGAACGAGCCGGCGCTGTTCTGGACGCTCGCGGGAATGGTGATCTGGTCGATGCCCGTGAAGGTGGGGCTGATGGAGGCCGAGGCGCCCGCGACGTGGACGACGCCCGCGGGCAGCGTGAGCAGCGAGCCGGGCCCCCCCGCGGACGTGATGAAGCCGGCTCCCGAAGCGCTGATCAGATTCGGATAGGCGCCGAACGTGTACGAGATCGTGACGCTGGCCGGAAGCACCGCCGCGCCGGCCGGCGAGGTCGCGAAGCTCACGGCCGCGAGCAGCAACGCCAGGCCGGTTCGCGAAAACGTGCGACGTCGTGCGGACATCCCCTTCCCTTCCCTCGCCTCGCGGCGGTTGCGTACGCGTGTGGTGCGCGGGCCCGGCGAACTGCCTTCCCAGTGGGGCGATCCTCCCATGCAACCAAACGGGGCGTCAACTCGAATTGACCGTCGGTCGCGCTGGCCGGGGCGGCTGCCGGCGCGTAGCCTGACGCGCGTGCGTGTCGCGACCGCCCTCGCAGCGATCCCGATGCTGCTGGCGGCCGGCTGCGGACCCGGCGAGCTCTCGTCCGGCCGCTTCGTCCGCCTCGGCGCCCCCGCGGGAGCGGCCAGCGTCGTCAGCGATCTCCTCTCCCACGACGGACGCCTCTACGGAGTGGCGTCGACGGATCCGCTGGGCGGTGGGCGCGCCGTCGCCTTCGCCACCGACGACGGGTCGTCCTTCGAGAGCCTGCTCCCGGCCGACGGTAGCCAGGGCCTGCTTCGGATCCGGGCGCTGGGGGACCGTCTATGGGTTCCAGACGCCGATCCCCCCGGGCGCGAGGCGGGCCGCGTCTTCGAGATCGGCGCGGACGGCGCGATCCAGGCGGGTCGCATCCCGGGCGCGCTACACACCTACGACGTCGCGCTCCACGGCGGCGAGATCCTGGCCAGCAGCGGCATGCGCGGCGCTCGCGGCGCGCTACACCGCTTCGTGACGAGCGGCTCCGACTGGGAGGAAGCGGCCTCGGCCGCAGCCTCCCGGCTCAAGGGCCTGGTCGTGTATCGCGAGATGCTCCTCGCGGGCAAGCGCCGCGAGGGCGTCCCGCACGACTACCTGCGCTGGCGCGAGGCGCCGGCCCGAGGCGCCGGCGAGGCGGTGGACGCGGTGCCCGGCGAGGCGGTCACGATCCGCTGGTACGCGAGCAGCCGCGGCCGGCTGTTCTGGTCGCTCCACAGCGAGGGGCGCTTCCAGCTCCACGCCAGCGACGACGGCGAGCGTTGGGCCGAGCTGCCCGGATTCCGCGGCGTCTTCGTCTCCGACCTCGCCGAGCGGGACGGCGTCCTCTACGTGCTCGGGGACAGCGGGCTCTTCGGCTCCCGGGACCATCAGCGTTTCGTGCACCTCGCCGCGCCGCCCCGACCCGACACCTTCGCGCCGCCCGTCGCACTGCCCGGTCGCGCGAACGCCGACGGCTCGGCGAGCCTCGCCGTCCATCGCGGCGCGCTCTACGCCGGCTCGAGCGCCGACGGCCACCTCTACCGCGTCGACGGACCGTGAGGCAGGCGCGTGCGCAGGAAGCGCGCGGCGTCTTCGAGCGCGGCCGCGCCCTCTGGGAGCAGCGACGCCTGGAGCTGGAAGTCGTGGAACATCTCCGGGAACACCTGGAGCTCCACGTCGACGCCGGCGGCGCGCGCCTTCTCGGCGAAGCGGCCGATCTGGTCGAACAGGATCTCGGCGCTGCCGGTCTGCACGAGCAGCGGAGGCAGGCCTTCGAGCTTCGCATTCGCCACGGCGAAGCGCGGGTCGGAGGGCGGCGCGCCGGTGTCCTTCGCCCAGCCGACCAGCAGCTCGCGGTCGCCGAAGTCGGATGCGTCGTTGGTCTCCATGCTGCCGCCCTCGGCGTAGGGCTCGGTCCACGGGCAGATCAGCACGGCGGCGCCGGGCAGCGGCTCGCCCGCATCCCGCAGCGCGCAGAGGGTCGCCACCGCGAGGGCGCCGCCCGCCGAGTCTCCGGCCAGGGCGAGCTGCGCCGGCGCGACTCCCGAGCCGAGCAGCGCGCGCGCCGCCGCCAGGCAGTCCTCCTGCTGCGCCGGGAAGCGGTGCTCCGGGGCGAGCCGGTAGTCGATGCCGAGCACGCGCGCGTTGGCGCCGACCGCGAGGCGCGCGAGCACGTCGCGGTAGCCGGCGACGGAGCCGATCACGTAGCCGCCGCCGTGGAAGAAGAGCACGCTGCGCTCCGGCCGCCCGGCGCGCGGCGTGCACCAGGCGCCGGGCACGCCGCCGACTTCGGCCGGCTCGAAGGAAACCTCGTTCGCGAAGGCCACCTGCACCGGCAGCGAGGCCTGCACCGCGCGGAGCCACGGCCCCCCGCGCTGCTTCGAGCGCATCAGCACCGCGCGCATCACGCTCTGGGCCAGCTCGGTGCGCAGCGTCCAGCCGGGGCGACGCGGGCCGCGCAGCGCGCGGCGCGCGACGGTGCCGGCGGCCGCGCGGGCGGCGAGGGCTCCCAGCTCGAGCGCGTCGGCCGCACGCATGGCCCGGAGCTTAGGGAAGCCCGTCTCGGGAAGCCCGATCGGTTACCCTGACGCCCGATGTTCCCGATCCGCGACGAGAACCACAGCGGCATCGTTCCCGTCGTGACCGGCGCGCTGATCGCCCTGAACGCGGCCGCCTGGATGCTGCTCCAGGGGCTCGGCGCCGAGGCGCCGCTCGCGCGCTCGGTGTGCGAGCTGGGGCTGATCCCCGGCGAGCTGCTCGGCCGCGTGGCGGCGGGCACGCGGGTCGAGATCGGCCCGAACGCGACCTGCGTGCTCGGCGACGGCGAGAGCTGGTACACGCCGCTCACGTCGATGTTCATGCACGGGAGCTGGATGCACATCATCGGCAACATGTGGTTCCTGTGGGTCTTCGGCGACAACATCGAAGCCGCGATGGGCCGCGTCCGCTACGTGCTCTTCTACCTGCTGTCGGGCTTCGCGGCGGCGGCCGCCCAGGTGCTGGCCGACCCGTCGAGCGCCGTTCCGATGGTGGGCGCCTCCGGGGCGATCGGCGGCGTGATGGGCGCCTACGCCGTGCTCTACCCGCGCGCGCGCATCGACGTGCTGTTCTTCTTCGGCTTCTTCGTTCGCGTGCTACCGATGTCCGCCATCTTCATGCTCGGCTACTGGTTCCTGATCCAGCTGCTCTCGGGCACGCTGGGCGACGGGGTCGGCGGCGTCGCCTTCTGGGCCCACGTCGGGGGCTTCGCGGCGGGCGCCGCCCTCGCGCTGCCCTTGTCGGGCGGGCGCCGCGAGGCGCGCTGAGCGCCCGTCATCGAGTCTTCCCGACCCGGTCACGGAGCCGCCGCCGAGGGCACCTACCCTCCGCCGTGGCTCCCCCCAGGAGCAAGCCGAGAGCATGTCGGACCGCACCCGCCTGACCGTGGGGCCCTTCCAGAACCCCGTGCGCGGCCTGCTGCACGGCAGCGGCGCACTGCTCTGGCTGGCGTTCGCCGCGGAGCTCGCCGGACGCGGCGCCTTCCCGGGGCGCGTCGCCCTGCTGCTCTGCGCCGCCAGCCAGGTGGCGCTGTTCGCCACCAGCGCCCTCTACCACTCCCTGCCCTGGGCGCCGCGCGCCAAGGCACGCATGCAGCGCGCCGACCACGCGATGATCCACGTGAAGATCGCGGGCACGATCACCGCGCTGACCTGGCTCGCCGCGCCGGTGCCCCTCTCGGGCGCGATCGTCGCGGCCGCCTGGGTGGCTGCGTTCGCGGGCATCGCGCACAAGGCCGCAGTGCTGGAGATCGCGGAGCAACCGTCGGTCCATCTGCAGATCGGCCAGGCGCTGCTCGGCGTGCCGGCGATGGCGAGCTTCGCCGTCCGCGAGCCGGCCGCGCACGTCGCCCTGCTGCTCGGGGGCGGCCTGCTCTACCTGGCGGGCGCACTCTGCTTCGCCACGCGCCGGCCGGTGCTCTGGCCCCGGGTGTTCTCCTTCCACGAGGTCTTCCACCTGCTCGTGCTGGCGGGCAGCGGCGCGCACTTCGCGCTGCTCGCGCGGCTCGTCGCCCGGGTGCCGTAACCGCTCGCGCGATCGGCAGCGCGGAGAGGTTCCCGTCGCCCTCGCTGAAGCTGGGCGCGCGTTCAGTCGCCGCCCGCGTAGCGCTTCGCCCGCTCGTCGTAGGCGTCGAATCCCACCAGCGCGCGCAGCTCGGCGAAGGAGAGGCGGCGCTCGGGGCTGCGCCCGGCGGCGAGGTCCGCGAGGGCCTCCTGCATGGCGCGCGCCGCGACGGAGAGGAGCGTCAGCGGGTAGGCCGCGATGCGGTAGCCCATCGCCTCGAGCCGCGCATGGGGAAGGAGCGGCGTGTCGCCGTCCTCGACGAGGTTGACCATGCAGGGCACCGGAACCTCGCGCGGCACGCGCGCGAGCTCCGCCTCGTCGCGCGGCGCCTCGACGAACACGAGGTCGGCGCCGAGGTCGGCGAAGGCGCGGGCGCGCCAGATCGCCTCGTCCATGCCGGCGCTCGCGCGCGCATCGGTGCGCGCCATGACGAGGATGCCGGCGCCCTCCTCGCGCGCGTCGACGGCCGCGCGGATGCGCGCCAGCGCCTCGCCGCGGCCGACCACCTCCTTGCCCCGCGTGTGCCCGCAGCGCTTCGGCGCGAGCTGGTCTTCGATCATCACGCAGGCGAAGCCCGCCGCCGCGTAGCCCTGGGCGGTGCGCCGCACGTTCAGCGCGTTGCCGTAGCCGGTGTCGCCGTCGCCGATCACCGGGATCTCGACCGCGCCGCAGAGGTTGCGGCCCTGCTCGACCATCTCGCCGTAGGAGATGAGGCCGGTGTCCGGCGCCCCGAGACGCGTCGCCGAGACGGCGAAGCCGCTCATGAAGGTGAGGCCGAAGCCCGCGCCCTCGACGAGCCGCGCCGAGAGCGCGTCGAAGCAGCAGGGCATCACGTGGAGGCCCGGTCGCTCGAGGAGCGCGCGGAGGCGGGCGGCGGCGGGCAGGAGGTTCGTCACGGGCGGGAGGAATAACAGCCGCGACGGGCCGCGTCAGGGGCCCGGACGCGCCCCTCCCGCTGCCATACCATGCGGGCCTCCGCCCGTGCAGACCCTTCTCCGCCTCGCGCTCTCGAGACCGGCCGCGACGCTCGCCGCAGCGCTCGCGCTGACGCTCGCCTTCGCGGCGGGCCTGCCGCGCCTCGAGACGGCGGTCGGCTACCGCGCCTTCCTGGGCGACGCCCACCCCTCCGTGCGGCGCCTCGACGCCTTCCTGGCGCGCTACGAGGGCGGCCTTCCCCTCGTGCTGGTCTACGCCTGCGAGGGCGGCGCGCCGTGCGAGAGCGTCTTCGACGTCGCGGCCCTGGAGATGGCGCGCGACGTGTCGGCGTCCCTCGCGGCCGCTCCCGGCGTGCGCGGCGTGCTGAGCCCCGCCAACGCGACGCTCTTCGTGCCGGAGCGGCCGCCGCTCCCGCCGCGGCCGCGCCGCCTCGTCGAGAACGGCGCTCCGGCGCCGGACCGTGAGGCCCTCGCCCGGCGCGCCCGCGCGGATCGTCTGTGGCGCGGGGCGCTCGTCTCCGAGGACGGGCGCACCGGCGCCATCGTCGCGGAAGTCGCGGGCTCGGACGGCGCCACCGCGCAGCAGGTGTGGCGGGCCGCCGAGCGCGCGATGGCGCCCTTCGAGGCGCGCGGCTTCCGCTTCGCGGCGATCGGAGGACCGGTCGAGTTCGTAGTGGCCGGCGGCGAGCTCGAGGCGGCGGCCCGGCGTCTCGTGCCGCTGATGGTCGGCCTCGTCGCGCTCGGGCTCGCGCTGCTGCTGCGCTCCCCGGGCGCGAGCCTGGCGCTGCTCGGAACGGTGGGCGTCGGCGTGGTGTGGACGCTGGGGCTGCTCGGCTGGCTCGGCTGGCCCGAGAACACGCTGACGCAGATCCTGCCGCCGATCGTGCTCGTGATCGGCACCTGCAACGGGCTGCACCTGGTCGCGCGCCAGGCGGCCGCGCGCGCCGAGCGCCCGCAGGAGGGCGCGCGCGCCCACTTGCTGCGCGCCGCGTCCGAGGTGGGCACGCCGTGCGCGATGATGACGCTCACCACCCTCGGCGGCTTCCTCTCCTTCGTGCCGGGGGGACTCGAGGCGTTCGCGCGCTTCGGCATCGCGGCGGCCTTCGGCGTCGCCGCTTCGCTGCTGCTGAGTTTCACGCTGCTTCCCCTGCTCCTGCTCCGGCTCCCGCCGCGGCCGACGCCGGACCGCCGCGCGCCGGGGAGCCTCGAGGCCCTGCTCGGGCGCGTCGTGCGCGCCGTGCGGCGCCGCAGCGGCCTCGTGCTGCTCGCCGCCGCCGCGCTCGCCGGCGTCTGCGGCGTCGGGATGGCGCGGCTACGCGTCGACGCCCGCTTCGAGGATCTCTACGGCGAGGGCAGCCGCGTGGTGCAGTGGGCGCGCTTTGCGGGCGAGCGGCTGCGGCCGCCCGACAGCCTCGAGGTCGAGCTCGCGTTGCCGGCGGGTGCGGACGTCGCCGACCCGGCGAACCTCGCGGTGATCGAGCGCGCGGCGGCCGGCCTGGCGGCGCTCCCCGACGCGGGCCGGGTGCGCTCGCTCCTCGACCCTCTCTCGGCGGCGCATCGCCTCGCCACCGGTGACGATCCGCGTCTCGAGCGACCCGCCGCGACGACGCGCGGCAACCGGCTGCTGCTGGACCACCTCGCGCGCGACGCCTCGGGCGCGCTGTCGCACTACCTCGCGGAATCGGAGGGGCGGGTGCGGCTCTCCGTCGAGACCGGAAAGCTGCCCCAGGACCGGCTGCGCGCCTTCGTCGCCGGCGCCGAGCAGGCACTCGGCGCAGCGCTCCCGAGCGACTGGTCCTTCGCCCTCACCGGCCCGATCCTGCTGGTGCGCGACATGCTGGAGGCGATCCAGTCGAGCCAGCGCTCGAGCTTCCTGCAGGCGTGGGCCGCCGTGGCGCTGCTGGTGACGCTGTTCCTGCGCTCGCTGCGGATGGGACTGCTGGTGATGGTGCCGACGGTGCTCCCGGCGGTGGTGACCGTCGGCGCGATGGGCGTGCTCGGCATCCCCCTCGACCCGGGGACCGCGATGGTGGGAGCGATCGCCCTCGGCATCTCCGACGACGACGCCATCCACCTGCTCGCGCAGTACCGCCGGCTGCGCGGCGAGGGCCTGGCCGCGGCGGAGGCCGTGGAAGGCGCGGTGCTGCACGCGGGCCGCGCCATCGTGACCACGTCGCTCACGCTGGCGCTCGGCTTCTCGGCCCTCGCGCTCTCGCCGTGGAAGAGCGTCGCCAGCTTCGGCGTGCTCTCGGCGCTGGCGATCGCCGCGGCGCTCGTCGCGGTGCTGGTGGTGCTGCCGGCGCTGCTCTACGGCGTCGGACGGCTCTCGCCGCCGTCGGTCGTCAGCACGCCCCACAGCGCGAGCTGAACCTCCACCTCGGGCGCGACGCGCAGCACGAAGGTCGAGACGTCGCGCAGGCCCCAGCGCACGTAGGGGACGGGGAAGGCGGCGTCGATGCGCAGCGCGTCGCCCTCCCGCGTCACGCGCGCGGGCACGGCCAGCGGGTGGCGGGCGCCGTGGATCTCGAAGCGGCCGTGCAGCGTGACCTCGGCCGCGTCCTCGCTCCGGCTGCGCAGCTCGAGGCGCTCGGCCTCGAAGCGGATCTCGGGGAAGCGCTGACTCTCGAGCACCTGCTCGTGCATGTTGCGGTCGCGCGCGGCGATGCCGGTGACGAAGCTCCGCGCATCGACGACGACGGCGCCGCTTGCGGCGCCGCCGGCCGGGTCGAAGCGCAGCTCGCCCGCGTGGACGCGGCCCTGCCCGTGGACGGTGTGCAGCGTGGCGGCGAGGCGGAAGTGCACGGCGCTGCGCGCCGGGTCGATGCGGAGCACGGCCTCGGCGCGCGCCTCCGGCGACAGCAGGGCCCCGAGCAGCAGGGCGCCGAGGGCGCGGCCCGGGCTCACGCAAACGCCTCGAACAGCTCGCGGAACGCCTCGAACTGGCCGCCCGACGCGGACGACGGCACCAGGATCGGCGTCTTCAGCCCGGCCTCGCGCCAGGCCGCGACGCCTTCGCGGACCTCGGCCGCCGTCCCGTAGAGCGTGCAGTCCGAGAGCCAGCGCTCGCTCGGAATCTCGGCGATGCGGGTGCGCTCGCCGCGCGCCAGCGCCTGCTCGACGGCCGCCATCTCCTCGGCGTAGCCCGCCTCACTCCACGCGTTCCGGTAGTTCGGGAGCTGCAGGTAGAAGGCGAGGGTGCGGCGGTTCACCGCCGCCGCCGCGGCGCGATCCTCGGCGATACAGGTCGGGATCATGTTGCCCACGAAGAAGCTGGGCTCGCTCGCCTTGCCGGCGGGCAGCGCCGAGAGGGAGGCGGGCAGCTGCGAGCGCGCCACGTTGGCGAACACCACGCCGTCGGCGACCTCGCCGGCCAGGGCCACCATCTTGCGGCGCAACGCGGCGAGCACCAGGGGCGGCAGCTCGCCCACGCGCGGGGCGCTGCGGAAGCGCGCGGCGAAGTCGCGCGCGTCGGCGAGCGGCTTGCCGGTGACGAGCCCGAGGCGCCGATTCATCGCCTCGTGGCTCACGCCGACGCCGAAGTGGAAGCGACCGCCCGAGAGCTCGTGCACCAGCGAAGCGGTCTGGGCGTAGTCGTGCACCTGGCGCACGTAGAGATTGGCGATCGTCGTGCCGAACGGGATCCGCTCCGTGGCGAACGCCAGCGCCTCGCAGAGCCCGAGCGCGTCGCCGAAGCTCGCGCAGTAGATCCCCGCGAAGCCGCGCGCCTCGATCTCCCGCGCCAGCTCCAGCGTGCGCCGCCGCCGCCCCGGCACCGCCGTCAACGCCACCGCCGGCATCCCCATCCCGCCCATCGACTCCTCCGGTTTAGAAAGGGGACGGACTTAAGAATTTAGAAACGTCCCCCAGGGTGGAAAACTAAATTCTTAAGTCCGTCCCCTTTCTAAACTTCGGCGGCGTAGGGGGGGGCGGGGTCGTATTGGATGTAGCGCTGCACGGTGCGGGCGAGCTCCGGGGAGTGGAGCTGGCCGACGAGCCAGAGCGCCATGTCGATCCCCGCCGATACGCCGGCCGCGGTGAGCAGCTTGCCGTCGAGCACGTAGCGCACGCCGCCCACCACCGTGACGTCCCCGCGCCCGCGCAGCGTCTCCTCGAAGGCCCAGTGGGTGGTAACGCGCCGGCCCCGGGCGAAGCCCGCCTCGTGCAGCAGCAGCGCGCCGGTGCAGACGCTGGTGACGAAGCGGCAGCCCGCGCCGACCTGCCGCAGCCAGTCGATCAGCACCGGGTTCGCGACCTCGCGCCGCGTGCCCTGCCCGCCCGGCACCAGCACCACGTCGAGCCGCGGCGCGTCCGCGAAGCCGTGGTCGGGGAGCACGCGCAGGCCCTTGGCGCAGCGGATCGGCCGCGCCTCCTGCGCGATCGTCACCACGCGGTCGCTCTTCTCGAGCATCGCCGCGGCGGTCAGCACCTCGAAGGGGCCGACGAAGTCGAGCTCCTCGGCGTCGTCGAAGAGCAGGATGCCGGTCGTGATGCCCAGGATCGCCCTCGCTGGCGGCGCCACTTTTGTATCAATACAATCGTCGAGCGATGTCGTTACAAAAGTACCTGCGAGGCCGGCGCGCTGCCAACCTCGCGGAAGGCCTCGAGGCGGCGGTGCGCGACGGCGCGCTGCGTCCGGGCGCGCAGCTTCCCACCGTGCGCGCGCTCGCCGCGGAGCTGGCGGTGAGCCCGACCACCGTCGCCTCGGCGTACCGCGGCCTGCAGCGCCGGGGCATCCTGGTGGCGGACGGCCGCCGCGGGACGCGCGTCAGCCTGGCGCCGCCGCTCCCCGTAGCGACCGTCGCGCGGCCCGAGCACGTGCGCGACCTCGCGTCGGGCAACCCCGACCCGGCGCTGCTCCCGCCGCTCGGCCCGGCCCTCGCGCGGGTGGCGCGCCGCGCCGACCCGCCGCACCTCTACGACGACCCCGCCCACCTGCCCGAGCTGCTGGAGCTGGCCCGCGCGCGCTTCGCGGCCGACGGGCTGCGCGCCGACGCGCTCGCGGTGATGAGCGGCGCCCTCGACGGCATCGAGCGCGTGCTGCTCGCGCGGCTGCGCGCCGGCGACCGCGTGGCCGTCGAGGACCCGGGCTTCGGCGGCGTGCTGCACCTGGTGCGCGCGCTCGGCATGTCGCTGCTGCCCGTCGCCGTCGACGACGAAGGCCCGCTCCCGGACGCGGTGGCGGCCGCCCTCGCGCGCGGCGCCTCGGCGCTGGTCTTGACGCCGCGCGCGCAGAACCCGACGGGGGCGGCGCTGAGCCCGGCGCGTGCCCGCGAGCTGCGGCGCGTGCTGCGCGCACGGCCCGAGCTGCTGCTGATCGAGGACGACCACGCGGGCGAGATCGCGGGCGCGCCGGCGAGGAGCGTCGTCGGGCGCGAAACGCGCCACTTCGCCATCGTGCGCTCCGTCTCGAAGAGCCTCGGCCCCGACCTGCGCCTCGCGATCCTCGCCGGCGACGGCGAGACCATCGCACGGGTCGAGGGCCGGCAGCTCCTCGGCCTGCGCTGGGTGAGCCATGTTCTCCAGCGGGTGGTCGTCGAGCTGTGGAGCGACGCCTCGGTGGCGCGGCTCTTGGCGCGCGCCGAGGCCAACTACGCCGAGCGCCGCGCCGCGCTGCTCGCGGCCCTCGCCGCGCGAGGCGTAGCCGCCTGCGGCGCGACCGGCCTCGGGGTCTGGGTGCCGGTGCCGGCGGAGGCGCCCGTGCTCCAGGGCCTGCTCGCTGCTGGCTACGCGGTGGCGCCCGGCGAGCGCTTCCGGCTCCAGTCGGCGCCCGCGGTGCGCATCACCACCGCCGCCCTCGAGCCCGCCGAGGCGCCGCGCGTGGCCGAGGCGCTGGCCGCCGCGCTGCGGCCCGCCGCGGGCGCCTCGGTGGCATAGCCCCTAGAATCGGCCGCGCCCTTCCCGAGGAGCCCCCGATGCAGCCGCCCCGCCTGCGCTTCGGCGCCTTCGTCGCGCCCTTCCACCCCGTCGACGAGAACCCGGCTCTCGCGCTGTCGCGCGACATGGAGCTCGTCGAGCTGATGGACCGCCTCGGCTACGACGAGGCCTGGATCGGCGAGCACCACTCGGCCGGCTACGAGATCATCGCCTCGCCCGAGCTCTTCATCGCCGCGGCCTCCCAGCGCACCAAGCACATCCGCCTCGGCACCGGCGTCTCCTCGCTCCCCTACCACCAGCCGCTGATGCTGGCGGATCGCATCAACCAGCTCGACTACATGACCCGCGGCCGCGTGATGTTCGGCGTCGGGCCCGGCGCGCTGCCCTCCGACGCGTTCATGATGGGAATCGACGTGCTGCGCCAGCGCGACATGATGGACGAGGCCATCAACGTGCTGGTGCCGCTGCTGCGCGGCGAGGTGGTGACGGCGAAGACCGACTGGTTCACGCTCAACGAGGCGCGCCTCCAGCTGCCGCCCTTCACGCTGCCCCACGTGGAGTTCTGCGTCGCCTCCCAGGTGTCGCCGGCGGGCGCGCGGGCGGCGGGCAAGTACGGCCTCGGGCTGCTCTCGATCGGCGCCACCTCGACGGGCGGCTTCAACGCCCTCGCCACCAACTGGGACATCTGCGAGCAGCGCGCCAAGGAGTTCGACCAGACGGTGCGCCGCGAGCAGTGGCGCCTGGTGGGCCCGATGCACATCGCCGAGACGCGCGAGCAGGCCGTCGAGGACGTGAAGTTCGGCCTCCAGAAGTGGCTCTACTACTTCCAGGAGATCGCGGCGCTGCCGCTCGCGCCTGCGGGCAGCGTCGAGAACGCCATCGACGCGCTGCGCGGCTCCGGCCTGGCGGTGATCGGCACGCCCGACGACGCGGCCGCCCAGCTCGATCGCCTCGCTCAGCAGTCGGGCGGCTTCGGCTGCTTCCTGTTCATGGACCACAACTGGGCCGACTGGCCGCGCAAGCAGCGCAGCTACGAGCTGTTCGCGCGCTACGTCGCGCCGCGCTTCCAGCGGCTCAACGCCCAGCGCGAGGCCAGCATGGGCTGGGCCGCCAAGAACCGCATGACCTTCATGGGCGCGGTCGGCAACGCCATGAACCAGGAGATGCAGAAGCACTTCGCCGACGTGAAGCGGCGCAAGGAGGAGGAAGGCGGCGCCCGCTAGGGCGCGCGCCGGCCGACGTCCTCGGGACGCAGCTCCAGCTCGCGGCCCTGCTCGCAGCGCTCGCGCAGCGCCTGGATCTGCTCGCGCAGCAGCTCGTTCTCGACCTCCACCGCGCGGATCTCGTCGGGGGTCATGCGGCAGCCGGCGGCGGCCAGCCCCGCCGCGAGGCCGAACGCGACCGCCGCGATGCGTGCACCTCTCGGTCCCATGATTCCCCCTTCGCGGAGCGACGTTAGCTCGCCGGCCGCCGGCACAGCCAGATCGTCTCGCCCTTGAGTCCGTAGCGCGCGCGCTGCTCCGCCGGCAGCGACTTGAAGAAGCGCTCGGCGCTCACCTCGAATCCGGCGGCACGCAGGCGATCGGCGTAGTCCCGGCCGTACTGGCGCAGGTGGTCGCTCTGGCCGAAGCGGCGCTCGCGCTCGCGCGGGTCGGTGATCGAAGCGTCCTCGTTCGTCACCGCGAGCGCCGAGTCGATCGGGCTCTGGAGCACCGCCCAGCCCCCCGGACGCAGCACGCGGCGCAGCTCGGCCATCGCGCGGCGGTCGTCGGGGACGTGCTCGAGCACGTGGTGGCAGAGCAGCGCGTCGAAGGCGGCGTCCGCGAACGGGAGCCGCTGGACGTCGACGCGCACGCCGGCGATGGGCGAGTCGAGGTCCGCGCTCACGTAGCGCAGGCCCGGCTGGCGGCACAGCCGCTCGGCGAACACCGCCTCGGGGGCCACGTGGAGGAGGCGCTGGGGGCGGGTGAAGAGGTCGGTGCGCTCGCGCAGGAACAGCCAGAGCAAGCGGTGGCGCTCCACGGCCCCGCAGGCGGGGCACTGGGCGTTCGGGCGGCGCGGGCGCACGCCGTAGGGCACGAAGCGGCGGAAGCGACCGCCGCAGCACGGGCACTCCACGCCCTCGCCGCGCGCGAGGCGCGCCCACAGGCGGAGCCGCGCGCGCTCGGCGGCGCGGACGAGCCCCGCGGTGCGAGAGCGGGATCCGGGAAGCGACATGCCCGGAGGATAACGGGAGCGCGGGCGCGCGGACGCGCGATACTCGGGGCCGCGTCCGCCCCGAAGGAGAGCCATGACCGCGCGCGAAGTCGAGATCCACACCATCGACGCCTTCACTAGCGAGCCCTTCGCGGGGAACCCGGCGGCGGTCTGCGTGCTGGAGGACGAGCGCTCGGACCGCTGGCTGCAGGCGGTGGCCGGCGAGATGAACCTGTCGGAGACCGCGTTCCTGTGGCGCGAGGGACCGGGCTACCGGCTGCGCTGGTTCACGCCGGCCGTCGAGGTGCCGCTCTGCGGCCACGCCACCCTCGCCTCGGCGCACCTCCTCTTCGAAACCGGCCGCGCCGGAGGCGACGTGCTGCGCTTCGCGACGAAGAGCGGCGAGCTACGGGCGACGCGGCAGGCGGACGGCGCGATCGAGCTCGACTTCCCGGCCTTCTCCTTCGAGCCGACCCTGCTCCCGGCTGCGGTGGCGGTGGCGCTCGGCGTGACGCCGATCGCGGCGAGCCGGGTGGCCCGGCTGAACGGCGACAGCTACCTCGTCGAGGTCGGCAGCGAGCAGGAGGTGCGCGGCGCGCGCCCCGACCCGCACGCGCTGATGGCCGCGGGCGCCCCGTCGGTGATCCTCACCACGCGCAGCGAGACGCCGGGCTTCGACTTCGTCTCGCGTTACTTCGCGCCGGGCGCGGGGGTGCCCGAAGACCCCGTGACGGGCGCGGCTCACTGCTCGCTGGCCCCCTACTGGGGCGAGAAGCTCGGCAAGCGGGAGATGACCGGCTACCAGGCTTCCGCGCGAGGCGGCGTGGTGGGCGTTCGCGTCGAAGGCGAGCGGGTGGCGCTGCGCGGGCGCGCGGTGACAGTAGTCTCGGGGCGCCTCCTGAAGTAGGCCCGGGGACGGGGTTCAACTAACCAACTGGCTTCACCTGCGGGGGGACTTAGTTGTTTAGTTGAGCCCCGTCCCCGCGCACCCGCGCACGGCGTCGGCGATGAAGCGCACCGCCGCGTCGATCAGGGCGTCGTCCACCGGGTGCAAGCGGTCCTTCCGGTAGGCGCGCGTCGAGTAGTCGACCTGGAGCTGGCAGATCAGGTCCGCAACCCGCGGCACGTCGAGGTCGCGCCTCAGCTCGCCGGCCGCGACGCCGCGGCGCAGGATGCGCGCCACCAGGTCCCGGTGCGCCTGCACGCGGTCGGCGCTGCGGTGCTGGAAGCGGGCGAGCTGGAGCGCGGCGTCTTCCGTGAGGAGCGCCGCGAGCAGCGGGCTCTGGCGCGCGAACTCGTAGGAGCTGCGAAACATCACCTCGAGGGCGCGCGTCGCGCTCGGCTCGCGCTCGCCGGCGGCCATGGCGCGCGCCCAGTCGCGCACCAGCTCCCCGATGGCGACCTCGAACAGGTGCTCCTTGTTGCGGAAGAACTGGTAGAGGAGCCCGTTCGAGACGCCGGCCTCGCTCGCGATCGTCTCCACGGTGGCGCCGGCGAAGCCCAACCGCCCGAAGCAGTCGCGGGCCGCGTCGAGGATGCGCCGCCGCCGCCGCTCGCTCTCCGCCTGTCGGGCTCCGATCGCCTGGCTCACGAAATCCTTTCCAAATCAGATAGTTATCTGGTGATGAACATTCTAGCAGATTCGTTCATTGAAAATCCAGAATAAATCGTTCATCATAGAGCTCGCCCATTCGAGGAGATCCCATGGCCGACCTCGGCTTTCTCGCCTTCGACGCGGACCACCACTACTACGAGGCGGAGGACGCCTTCATCCGCCACGTGCCCCGCCCGCTCCGGAAGCGCTGCATGCAGTGGGCGATCGTCGACGGCAAGAAGCGCCTGCTGGTGGGCGGGCGCATCAACCGCTTCATCCCGAACCCCACCTTCGATCCGGTGGCGAAGCCCGGCATCCTCGACCAGTACTTCCGCGGCAAGAACCCCGAGGGCAAGGACGTCGCCACGCTGTTCGGGGAGCTCGATCCGATCCACCCCGCGTACCGCAACCGCGACGCCAAGCTCGCGCTGATGGACCAGCAGAAGATCGAGGGCTGCTTCCTGTTTCCGACGCTCGGCGTGGGCATGGAGGAGTCCCTGCGCCACGACCCCGAGGCGCTGCTCGCGGCCTTCCGCGGCTTCAACCGCTGGCTCGAGGAGGACTGGGGCTTCGCCTACCAGGACCGCATCTTCGGCGCGCCGTATCTCACCCTCGTCGACCCGCACTGGGCGGTGGAGGAGCTGGACTACGCCCTCGCCCGCGGCGCCCGCGTGGTGGTGATGCGCTCGGCACCGGTGGCCGACCCGCAGGGCGGCCGCTCGCTGGGCGATCCCCGCTACGACGCCTACTGGGCGCGCGTCGCCGAGGCCGGCATCACGGTGGCCTTCCACTCCGGCGACGCCGGCTACCTGCGCTACGCGGCCGATTGGGGCTGCGTCAGCGAGTTCGAGTCCTTCCGCTTCGACACCCTGCGGCTCTGCCTCTCGGCGAACCCGGTCCGCGACGCCATGGCGGCGCTGGTCTGCAACGGCGTGTTCGAGCGCCACCCGCGCCTGCGCGTGGCCACCATCGAGTCCGGCAGCGAGTGGGTGAGCGGCCTGCTGAAGGTGCTGAAGAAGGCCTACGGCCAGGCGCCGAAGGCCTTCCGCCACGACCCCGTCGAGCAGTTCCTGCGCCACGTCTGGGTGTCGCCCTACTACGAGGACGACCTCGAGCGCCTGCGCGACACGATCGGCGCCGACCACATCCTGTTCGGCTCCGACTTTCCCCACGCCGAGGGCCTCGCCGAGCCGACGGACTTCGTCTACGACCTGAAGGGCTTCTCGAAGGACGACATCCGCCTCGTCATGCGCGACAACGCCCTCGCCCTGACGCGCCCCACCTAGGAAGCGAGAAACGCGAGGATCGCGTCGGCCGTCGCTTCCGGGGCGTCGAGGTCGAGGCGGTGGCCGGCGCCCGGGATCGAGCGGATCTCGGCCTTGCCCGCGATGCCTTCGGCGAAGCGCTTGGCGTAGCTCGCCGGGACGATGCGGTCCTCGCTGCCCCACAGCAGCAGCGTCGGCGCCGTGATGCGGTGCAGGCGCTTGGCGAGGCCGCGGTCGCCCGTCGGCCAGAGCAGGCGCGCCGCCGCCTCCATCGCGCGCACCTGGGCGAGCTGCCACTCCACCTCGTCCTGGCCCGGAGGGCAGGCGAGGCTCTGCGCGTAGGCCTCGGGCTTCGCCGAGTGGAGCGCCGGCACCTCGGAGGCGCGCTTCGCCCAGACGTCGGCTACCGGCTCGCGCTCGTCGAACAGGCCGAGGGGCGCGAGCAGCGCCAGCCGCCGGACACTGGCCCGCGAGAACGCCGCCACCTCCGCCGCGAGCAGCCCGCCGACGCCGTGGCCCACGAGGTCGGCGCCGTCGAGGCCCGCCGCCTCCAGCAGGTCGAGGGTGGCGGTCACCCAGTCGGCCAGGTCGTCGAGCCGGCGGAAGCCCCCGCTCGCGCCGGGGAAGCCCGGCAGCGAGGGAACCACGACGCGCCGCCCCGCCGCCAGGCGATCGAGGAACGGCGTCCAGGCCAGGACGCCGCCGAAGGTCGGCAGGAAGCCGAGCGGCGCCCCCTCCCCCTTCTCGAGGATGCGAACGTCGTCACCCAGCAGCCGCACGCTGCGCTCATGCGGCGCGCTCACGCCTGGATCTCCCGCGGCCGCGCGCGTTCCCCAGCGGGCAGCGGCTTCGGCCACCAGCGGTTCTCCCACTCGTCCTCGAACAGGCTCGCGAGCTGCGGCTTCACCTTCTTGGCGAACAGCTCGGTGTTGTAGAAGGCGAGGTCGCGGCTCATGTTGCCGTACTGGAGCAGCAGCATGAGCTGGCCGACGTTCAGCGAGAGGGCGACCTCGCGGAGCTGCTCCGCCACCTCGTCGGGGCTGCCGATGATCACGTAGCCCTTCGAGACGATCTCCTCGAAGGGCGGCGGCCCGAAGGCCTCGCGGTCCGTGGCGCGCGACGCCGCCGCCAGCACCTGCGAAACCACCTTGGAGCGGATCGTCGCCTCGCTCGCGTAGCCGGGCGGCGAAGCGAAGCGCGCGTCGACGTGCAGGCAGCGGTTGTAGAAGTACTCCGCGGGCTCGCGGTAGATGTCGAGCGCCTCCTGGCGCGACTCCGCCACGCCGACGAACTGCAGGAAGCCCGCGCGGAAGGGATTGCGATCCTTGCCGAGCCGCTTCATCTCCTCCCAGAAGCCGTTCATGGTGGCCTGGCCGGCCTGGTAGCCGAAGTACGACAGGTAGGCGTAGACGTAGTCGAGCTCGGCGCACCATTGCCAGGTCTCGATGGAGCCGCCGCCCGGGATCCAGACGGGCGGATGCGGGCGCTGCAGCGGCCGCGGCCAGGGATTCACGTAGCGGAGCTGCGAGAAGCGGCCGTTCCAGGCGAAGGGCGCCGGCTCGCGCCACGCCTTCATGATCAGGTCGTGTGCTTCGTGGTAGCGCTCGCGGAGCTGGCTCGGGTTCATGCCGTAGGCGTAGCAGGTGTCCATCGGCGTCCCGACCGGGAAGCCCGCGATCAGCCGCCCGCCCGAGATGCAGTCGAGCATCGCGAACTCCTCCGCGACGCGGACCGGCGGATTGTAGAGCGCGAGCGAGTTGCCCATCACGCAGAGCGCTGCGTCGCTCGTGCGGCGCGCCAGGGCCGAAGCGATCAGGTTGGGCGAGGGCATCAGGCCGTAGCCGTTCTGGTGGTGCTCGTTCACGCAGATGCCGTCGAAGCCCGCTTCGGCCGCGAACTCGAGCTCGTCCATGAACTCGTTGTACATGCGGTGACCCTTGGCGGGGTCGAACAGCCGGGAGTCGATGTCGACCCACACCGACGGGTGCCGGTCTCGGAAGTCGTCCGGCAGGTCGGTGTAGGGCATCAGGTGGAACCAGAGCTGCTTCACGGCGGCTCCTCCTTCGGGGCTCTTCGACTCTACTCGATCCGGCCGCGGGCTACACTGCACCTCGGTGGACAGCCTGCGCCTCGACCTCGCGCACAAGCGGCCCGAGCCGCGCGAGGAAACCTCGCCGACGGGCTTCGTCACGATCGAGCGCGGCGATTCCCGCGCGGTGCTGCTGACGCCGGACGAGATCGACCCGGATCGCCTGTATCCCCTCGTCACCGTGCTGCACGGCGCCGGCCGCCAGGACGAGCTGCTGGTGCGCGCCTGCCGGGACGAGCCCGCGAAGCGCCAGGCGCTGTTCCTGGTGCCGCGCTCGCTGCATCCCACGTGGGACCTGATCGCCTGCGACGAGCGGCCGGACCTCGACTTCCTGACCTACGCCTACGACCTCGTCTACCGGCGCTACCCGATCGATCGCGGCCGCCAGGCGCTGCTCGGCTACTCCGACGGCGCCAGCTACGCGCTCGCCGTGGGCCTCTCGAACCCCCACGTGTTCCGCGCGGTGATGGGCTGGGCGGCGGGCTTCCTCGCCCTCGACACGGCAGACCTCGAGCCCGGCACGCCGAAGCCGCCGGTGCTCCTCGAGTACGGCACCCACGACGAGCTCTTCCCCTTCGAGCGGGTGGCGCTGCCGATGCGCGCCACCCTCGAGCAGCTCGGCTACACCGTCGAGTTCCGGGTCGACCAGGGCGGCCGCCACTGGCCCTCGGGCAGCTTCCAGTCCGAGGCGCTCGACTGGTTCTTCAGCGAGCCCTGGGAGGTGCGGAGCTAGCGCGGCTCCAGCGCCGCCCCGACGCTCCAGATCACCGGGCCGCCGCCCACCTGGAGCAGCACGGCGTGGGGCCCGGGCTCGACGGGCGCGGCCGCGCGCAGCGGAAGACCCTCGCCGGAGAGGGCGCGCGCGAGGGTGTTGCCCCTACCATCCTGCAGGAAGAGCCGCGCGACGGCCCGCTCGGCGAGGCCTTCGACCCCCGCTTCGACGCGCAGCTCGCCCGCCTCGGCGACGTCGACGCGGAACCACTGCTCGCAGCGCCCGCCCTTGCAATCGAGGCTGCCCGAGCGAGCCGCCTCGCCGGGGCGGAGCGCCACGGCGCGCGACGGCTCCACGGCGGCGGGATCGGGGAGCTCCTGGTCGGGCGTCCACGGGTCCCAGACCGCGCATCCGGAGACGAGCAGCAGGGAGGCGACGAAGAACAGGCGCAGAGGACTCATGCCGGCGTGATAGCAGCTCGCCGCGCCCTCTGCCGCGCCTCCGAGCCTGGCGTCCGCGCGGTCGGCGTGCTTCGCTCTTCGCCCATGCGCACCTCCACGCTCCGCGTCTCCCTCGCGCTCGCCCTGCTCGCCCTCGCCTGCTCGTCGACGAAGCTCACCTCGACCTTCGTCGACCCGGCATTCCGCGCGGGGCCGTTCCGCAAGCTGCTCGTCGTCGGCCTCGGGGCGAGCGAGGGTGGGCGCGCCGCGTTCGAGAACGCGCTGGCCGATCGGCTCGCCGCCCAGGACGTGCTCGGCGTGGCAAGCGGCAACCTGATCGTGTCGGCCGAGGATCTGAACCGCGACGCCGTGCGCAGCTGGGTCGAGAAGGACGGCTACGACGCCGTGCTGGTGACCCGCCTCGTCGACACCCGCAAGCACACGAGCTACCGGCCCCCCACCTACACGGACTTCTACGGCTACTGGGGCTCCTACGGGAGCTACGTCACCTCGCCGGGCTACGTGGTCGAGACCACGACGATCCTGCTCGAGACCACGCTGTTCGACGCCGCCACGGGCAAGGTCGTCTACACCGCGGAGTCCGAGAGCTTCCAGCCGAGCTCGCGAGACGAGGTGATCCGCGAGCTGGTGCCGCTGCTGGTGAGCGACCTCAGCGGGCGCGGCCTGCTGCCCTAGCGAACAGGATCTGGTACCTGGGTCGCATGGCCGCGCCGCGCCGCGCCCGCTCACCAGAGCGAGCCGTGCAGCCAGCGCGCGCCGAGGCCTAGTGCGAGCCCCACCGCCACCGCGAGGGGCGGCAGCTCGCGCAGGCCGCGCAGCGTCTCGCGGCCGGTGAACAGGAAGAACGGCGTGCCGTCGTGGAAGGCGCGGAACGCCGGGTCGCCCGCGGCGAGCTTGCGCGCGTCCTGGTGCCAGGCGCCGATCAGCGGGAAGAGCGTGAGGCCGCCGAAGAACGCGACGTCCGAGGCGGCGCCGTTCGGCAGCAGGTGCAGCAGCCCGATCAGCGCGATGCCCGTCATCATCGGGTGCCGCGTCAGCAGGTAGACGCCTCCGGGCCGCGCGTCCCCGGCCGGCACCAGCCCGGCCGGGCTCGGCCGCAGCAGCGAGGCCGCGATCAGCACGCAGGCGAAGAGCAGGCCGGCGTAGAGCGCCGCGCGCAGCAGGCCGCTGGCGGGGACCCCCCACAGCCAGTCGCCGGCATGGCGGTTGGAGAAGTAGACGGCGCAGAGCGGCACGAAGCAGGCGAAGGCCACCAGCGAGTACAGCCCGAGGTAGCCGTTCCGCCCGAGCCGGGCGGCGATCGCCGGCTCCACGCGCGTGCTGGCCAGCGCCAGGTGCGTGCCCGCGAAGGCGATCCACAGCAGCGCGACCTGGGCGGCGGGACTCACGGAACCGAGGATATCATGGGCGGTCCGGGAGGATGCGATGGCCAAGGAATTCGAGCTGACCGACGCGATGCGCGCCCGCATCGGCGAGGAAACGGAGCCCTGGACCCACGAGGTGACGACGACGAGCGTGCGCGCGTTCGCGCGCGGCGTCGGCTACACGGACCCCGTCTACTACGACGTCGAAGCCGCCAGGCGCGCCGGCTACCGGAGCCTGCCGGCGCCGCCGAGCTACCTCGGCACGCCGGTCTTCGTCCCGGGGCGCTCGAGCGACACCTTCAGCGGCCCGGTCTCGTCGCGGCGCGGCCTCGAGCACGGCCTCAAGGGCCTGCTCGACGGCGGCACCGAGATCACCTACGAGGGCGACGTCTGCGCGGGCGACACCCTCACCGTGGTCTCTCGGCTGGCGGACCTCGAGGTGAAGGAGAGCAAGGCGCTCGGCAAGATGCTGGTCACCACCCAGGAGGCCACCTACACCAACCAGGACGGGAAGCGCGTGGCCGTGCTGCGCTACCAGAGCATCTTCTACTAGGAGGCTCGCGTGACGCTCAGGTGGGACGACGTGAAGGAAGGCCAGGCGCTCCCGGAGATCCGCAAGGCGCCGGGGGTGACGCAGCTCGTGAAGTACGCCGCGGGCTCGGGCGACTTCAACCCGCTGCACCACGACTACGCCTTCCCCCAGGCGAAGCAGCTCGGCTCGATCATCGTGCACGGGCGCTTCAAGTACGCCGCGCTGGGCGAGGTCGTGTCCAACTGGCTCGGCCACGCCGGCCGCATCCGCAAGATCTCGTGCCAGTACCGCGGCATGGACTTCCCCGACAAGCCGCTGACCTGCGGCGGCGTCGTGAAGCGCAAGTGGCAGGAGGGCGGCGAGAAGCTCGTCGAGCTGGAGCTCTGGACGAAGAACGAAGCAGGCAAGAACACGACGCCGGGCAGCGCGATCGTCGTGCTGCCCGACTGACGTCGGCGCGCGGGAGGGGGGAGCCGTGAAGATCACGCTGGGGGCGCTGGCGGCGCTCTCGTTGCTGGCGCTCGCCGGATGCGGCGGAAGCGAGCCGGAGTCCGAGTACCGCTGGGAGGAGGAGACGGTCTACGAGGAGCGCGAGCCGGGGCCCGCGCCGCGCGACCGTTACGAGGATCGCGGCCGCGACGACGACGGCGGCCACTACGGCCGCCGCCCGCGGGACCGCGGCCCGCAGGGGGCGATCTACGCGCCGAAGCGCGGCGTCTTCTGCGACGAGAGCGTGCGCGCCTGCTACACGGCGAAGGGCGGCCATCCGGGCGTCACCGAGCAGCAGTTCGGCGAGGACGCTGGACGCCGCCTCGAGCGGCGCATCGACGAGGAGGGCACGCGCGGCTCGCGCGGCATCTTCCGGCCCGCCGAGGGCGTGCTCTGCGACCGCCTCTCCGAGGTCTGCTTCGACCGCGAGGGCGCCAGCCTGCGCGAGACGCGCGGCGAGTTCGGCCACGAGGCGGCCGAGGAGCTGGCTCGCCGCGTCGACGAGCCGCGCCGGGGCCCCGGCCGGCGCGGCGGCGTGATCTACTCGCCGCGCAAGGGCGTGTCCTGCGACGAGCAGGTGGCGGCCTGCTACGTCGAAGACGCGGCCCACCTCGGGCACACCAAGCAGCAGTTCGGCGCGGAGGCCGCGCGCGAGCTGGAGCGCCGCATGAAGGGCGGCCGCGAGCGGCGCGACGGCATCTATCGGCCCGGCGGCGGCGCGATCTGCGACCGCCTGGCGGAGGTCTGCTACGCGCGCGAAGGCGCGAGCGCCAAGCTCACCCGGAACGAGTTCGGCCGCGAAGCCGCGGCGCGCATGGCGGCGCGCCTCGAGTAGCGCCCTACTTCGCCCGGGTGCGGTAGTCGCCGAAGTCGCGGTCGCGGGCGTCGAGCGCCTTCGTCACGCCCTTGGCGAGCTCCTTCAGGTACTCGCGCGACGAGCGTTGATGGAAGCCGAGCGCCTGCAGCTCCGTGCCGGCGCGGATCGCGGCGCGCACGCCCATGACGTCCATGGCCCGGTGCACCGAGCGCTTGTTGAGCTGCTGGAGGTCGGTCGGGATCTTCGCCACGCGCTCCGCCACGCCGAGCACGGCGGCCTCGAGCTCGGCCGCGGGGAAGGCGCGGTTGGCGAGCCCCATGCGCACCGCCTCGCTGCCCGAGACCGAGTCGCCCGTCAGCATCAGCTCCATCGCGTTCCGCATGCCCGCGAGCCAGGGGTGGAACTGCATGTCCGGCGGGCTCATCAGGCGCACCGGCGGGTAGCCGAGCTGCGCGTCCTCGGCGACGTACACGAGGTCGCAGGCCGCCGCGAGCTCGCTGCCGCCCGCGAGGCACCAGCCGTGCACCTGCGCGATCACGGGCTTGGCGAGATCCCAGATCTTGAACCAGCCCTCGACGACGTGGCGCGGCCAGTTGCCGTCGCCCCCGGCGGTGTGCCAGGGCTGATCCTTCGCAACGTTCGAGGCCAGGTCGTAGCCGGCCGAGAAGCACGCGCCGGCGCCGCGGATCAGCGTGACGCGCACCGCCTCGTCGCGGTCCGCGCGCTCGAGGGCGTCGAACAGCTCGCCGCGCAGCGCGTTGTGGAGGGCGTTGCGCTTCTCGGGCCGGTTCAGCGTGAGGCGCCGCACCAGCGGGAGCGGCTCGTCGACCAGCAGGTACCGGTAGGGTGAGGCAATGGCGGTGTCATCGGTCATCGGCTTCCTCGCAGCGGAGGCCCGAGTGTACACTCCGCCGCCGGGAGACCGCCTATGCTGCGCCGCCTGCTCGTCTCGCTGGTCCTGCTCGTCGCGCTCGTCCTGGGCGCCCTCTATGCGGCCGGGCTCGGCTGGCTCGGGAGCCACGAGGGCCCGGGCGAGCCGACCGCCGCGCGCAGGCCCGCTGCGGCGCTCGACGCGGAGAGCCGGGCGGGCCGCAGCGCCGCCGAGGGCATCGGCGCCGCGCGGCCGAAGCAGGTGCTGTTCGGCGACCTCCACGTCCACACCACGATCTCGGCGGACGCCTTCATCCTGAGCCTCCCGCTCGCCGTCGGCGAGGGCGCCCACCCGCCGGCCGACGCCTGCGACTTCGCGCGCTTCTGCTCGGCGCTCGACTTCTGGAGCATCAACGACCACGCCGAGGCGATCTCGCCCGCCCACTGGCGCGAGACGGTCGACTCGATCCGCCAGTGCAACGCGGTGGCCGGCGACCCGACGAGCCCCGACACCGTCGCCTTCCTCGGCTGGGAGTGGACCCAGGCCGGCGCCACGCCGGACGAGCACTACGGCCACAAGAACGTGGTGCTGCGCGATACCGACGAGGTGCCGGCCCGTCCCATCGCGGCGGGCGGGACCCTGCGCGCCGCCTTCAACCAGGACCGCCGGCTGCTCGGGCGCGGCGTGGTGGCGCTCGCGGGCGGCGAGCGCGCGCGCGACTTCATCACCTACATCGGCGAGCTCGAGGCGCGGGTGCCCTGCGAGGACGGCGTGCCGGTGCGCGAGCTGCCCGCCGACTGCCTCGAGATGGCCGACACGCCGGCCGACCTGTTCGCGAAGCTCGACGACTGGGGCTTCGACTCGCTGGTGATCCCGCACGGCACCACCTGGGGCTTCTACACGCCCCCCGGCTCGAAGTGGGACAAGCAGCTCGCCGGCCCGATGCACGACCCCGAGCGCCAGAAGCTGATCGAGATCTACTCGGGGCACGGCAACTCGGAGGAGTGGCGGGACTACCTCGCCGTCGACTTCGACGCCGCTGGAAAGCCGGTGTGCCCGGCGCCCATGCCTTCCTACCTGCCCACCTGCTGGCGCGCGGGCGAGCTGATTCGCGAGCGCTGCCTCGCGGGCGGCGGCAGCGAGGCCGCTTGCGACGAGCGCGCCGCGACGGCGCGCGCCCACGCGGCCGAAGCCCTCGGCCAGGCGCACCTCACCGTGCCCGGCTGGAAGCCCGAGGACTGGCTCGACGCCGGGCAGTGTCGGGACTGCACGCTGCCCGCCTTCAACTACCGGCCCGGCGGCGCTGCGCAGTACCTGCTCGCCCTGGCAGGCGAGGACGAGGGCGGCGCCCCCCGGCGCTTCCGCCTCGGCTTCCTGGCCTCGAGCGACAACCACTTCGCCCGCCCGGGCACCGGCTACAAGGAGGTGTTCCGGCGCGGCTTCACCGAGTCGAATCGGATCGGACGGAGTCAGGGCCTGCTCGCGTCGGTCCTGGGCCCGCCCGAGGAACTCGCCGAGCTCGCCGAGTCGCACCCCTTCGACCGCGCCGGCAGCCGTCTGACGCCGCTCCAGCTCTTCGAGCTCGAGCGCCAGACCTCCTTCTTCACGACCGGCGGCCTCGTCGCGGTCCACGCCGCCGGCCGCGATCGCGGCGCCATCTGGGACGCGCTCCAGCGCCGCGAGGTGTACGGCACCAGCGGGCCGCGCATGCTGCTCTGGTTCGACCTGCTGAACCCGCCGGGGGAGCGCGGCGAGCCGCTGCCGATGGGCGGAGAGACGCGCATGGGCCGCAACCCCGTCTTCCAGGTGCGCGCGGTCGGCTCCTTCGCGCAGCGGCCCGGCTGCCCCGACTGGGCGGCCGAAGCCCTCGGCCCGGAGCGCCTGCAGCACGTCTGCCGCGGCGAGTGCTACCACCCGGGCGACGCGCGGCGTCTCGTGACGCGCATCGAGGTCGTGCGCGTGCGGCCCCGGCGCACGCCCGACGAGCCGCTCGCCGCGCTGATCGCGGACCCCTGGCGCAGCTTCCCGTGCGAGCCCGACCCGGCGGGATGCGCCGTCACCTTCGAGGATCCCGACTTCTCGAGCGGGGCCCGCGACGCGGTCTACTACGTGCGCGCGATCGAGGAGCCCGCGCCCAAGATCAACGCCGGCCAGCTCCGCTGCGAGCGCGACGCGCAGGGGAGCTGCACGCGCGCGAACCCGTGCGGAAGGGACGACTCCGACGATTGCCTCGCGCCCCACGAGCCGCGCGCCTGGTCGTCGCCGATCTACGTCGACTACGAGGCCGGCTGAGCCGCGGGCTCCGCCGCGCAGCGGCGACACACGCAGGCGACGCCGCGGGCGCCGACGGGCAGGCGCGCCAACAACGCGGGCGAGATCGTCGCGCCGGCGCACCAGCACGGCTCGCCCGCGCGGCCGTCGGCCAACGCGCAGGCGTTGGGCTCGCCGCAGAGCGGACACCGTGTCGGGTCGAGCGCGACCTTCACCTCGGGCATCGCGGCGAGGCTAGCACCGCCGCGCTCAGCGGAGCGCGGTGAGCCCGCCGTCGACCACGAGGGACTGGCCCGTCACGTAGCTCGCCTCGCCCGAGAGCAGGAAGACGGCGGCGTAGGCCACCTCCCAGCCGGTGCCCTGCCGGCCCAGCGGCACCGGCGTGCGCGCGCGCGACGGCCGGCCCTGGCTGGCCAGGCGCCCGAGCGGCGTGTCGATGAGGCCCGGCACCAGCGCGTTCGCGCGCACGCCGCGGCGCGCGCCCTCGGCGGCCACGTGGCGCATCAGGCCTTCGAGGCCCGCCTTCGACGCGTCGTAGGCGGGGATCCGCGAGCCGGGCGTGCGGCCGGCGACGGAGCCGACGAAGACGATCGAGCTGCCCGCCGGCAGGCGCGGCAGCGCCGCCCGCGCGACGAGGAAGTGGGCGCGCAGGTTGACCGCGAAGGTGCGGTCCCAGCTCTCGGCGTCCGTGCCCGCGAGCCCCATGCCCGCGGCGATGCCGACGTTGAGAACCAGGCCGTCGAGGCGGCCGAGGCGGCGCTCGGCCTCGGCCACGACGCGCTCGCAGTCGGCGGGGTCGGCGACGTCCGCCGCGATCACGCAGCCGCGGCCGTGCTCGGCCTCGATGCGCGCGAGGGTGTCGTGGGCGGCGGCCTCGTCGACGTCGGCGCAGCCCACGGCCGCTCCCTCGCGCGCGCAGAGCAGCGCGATCGCGCGGCCGTTGCCGATCGGAGCGTCGGGGTCCGGGCTCGGCCGGGTGCCCGCCCCGACGACCAGGACGCGGCGCGCCCGCAGCCGCGCGCGCCCCGCCACGAGGCCCTCGGCCTCGGGAGAGAGCGGTCCCGCGGTGGGCTCGGCGTCGCTCACGCCGGCAGCGTAACGCAGGCGCGCGTCTAGCGGCCGGCGGTCTCCGAGGGCGGCTCGTCGCCGCCCGGTCGGAAGCCGCAGTGCGCGCAGCGCGTGCGGAACGGCCGCCTGCCGCAGAAGGGCTCGGAGCAGCGCGGGCACTCCCAGTCGAGCACTTCGAGACCCCGGCGCACGAAGCCGAGCGTCGCCATCGAGAACAGCGCGAAGCACGCCACCCAGAGCGCCTGGGCGTCGAGCACCGACGCCTCGGCGACGGGCGCCAGCTCGGTCAGCAGGAAGCAGGCGGCGACCAGCGCCGGCAGCTCGAGGGCCAGCCCGCGCCGCGCGCGCAGCCAGTCGCGTCCGCCTTCGGATCCCCTCTCCATGCGCAGCTCCCGATCCGGGGGGGTGTGGATCGGGTCGGCAGGATCGGGATTCGGCTTGAACGTCAAGCGGGCTCCTCCGTCGGCGCCGTGGGCGCGAGCATCGTGACGGCGCCGTCGACCGCTCCCAGCGGACGGAAGCCGACGCGCTCGTAGAGGCGGGCAGCGGGGTTGTCGGGCTCGACGCTGAGGCTCAGCTCCGCGACACCGCGCCGGTGGCCCTCGGCGAGCAGGGCGCGCAGCAGGCGCGCGCCGATCCCACCCCCGCGCGCCTCGGCGCGCACCGCGATGCCGAGCTCCGGGATGCGCGGCGACACGTAGCCGTACGAGTGGTCGTCCTCGGACCAGAAGCGGTACCAGGCGGCGCCGAGCGGACTCCCCTCGGCGCTCTCTGCGACGACCCCGACGTCGCCGGGCCGGCCCCAACCGGAGAGGAGCCCGGCGAGGTCCGGCCGCAGCAGGCCCTCCTCCACGGGCGGGCGCTCGCTCCCCGGACGCCAGAAGGCGGCCTCGTAGAGCATCTCGCGCAGGAACGGCAGATCGGCCGGCGCGGCGGATCGAATGCGGGGAGAGGTCACTGCGCGCGGCGCACCCTAGCCGCGCGCCGGTTCGGGGGGCGGAGGGGAGTGCTGGCCCCACTGGCCCTGGTACTTGGTCACCTGGATGTCGCCGAGCACGCTCGTCTGGCAGGCCAGCCGGAGCCCGGCGTCCGGATGGTGCGGGAAGTGGCGCAGCCGCTGCGCCTCCGCCTCGGTCGGCTCCGAGACGGGGCCCTCGATGCGCACGGCGCAGGTGCCGCACAGGCCACGGCCCCGGCAGTGGAGCGCGCGGGCGACCAGCGTGTAGAGCGGCAGCCGCGCCCGCACCAGCACCATGCGGAGGTTGGCCCCGGGGAGGCACTCGATCTTCCGCCCGGCGAACTCGACCGTCGGCACCTCTCCCGTCCCTCGCGGCGCGCCGGACCAATCTAGCAGCCGAGGCCGGACGCGCTCAGGCGCCGCCCGCGACCCGCCGATGCACCCTCGGGGGCGGTGCGCCCCACGCCGGACCGGAGGAGGAGTGCAGTGGGCTTCTGGGTCGTACTGCTCGTGATGGCGGCCGCCGGCGCGTGGGCCGTCGGGCTCTACAACCGGCTGGTGCGGCTGCGCAACGGCAGCGATGGCGCGTGGAGCGACATCGACGTCCAGCTGAAGCGCCGCTGCGAGCTGGTGCCGAACCTCGTCGAGACGGTGAAGGGCTACGCGGCCCACGAGGCCGGTACGCTGGAGCGCGTCACCGCGGCGCGCGGGGCCGCGCTCGGCGCGCGCGAGCCGGGAGAGCGCGCCGCCGCGGAGAGCTCGCTCTCGCGCGCGATCGGCTCGCTGCTGGCGGTGGCCGAGGCCTATCCGCAGCTCGAGGCGGACGAGGCGTTCGGCGCGCTGCAGCGCGAGCTCTCTGCGCTCGAAGACGCCATCCAGAACGCGCGCCGCTACTACAACGCGCTGGTGCGCGACCTCAACACCGCGTGCGAGAGCTTCCCGTCGAACTTCGTGGCCGGCGCCTTCGGCTTCGCGAAGCGCGACTACTTCGAGCTCGACTCGCCGCAGGAGCGCAGCGCGCCGGCCGTCCAGTTCCGGAGCTGACGTGCGCGTCCGCCTCGCCCTCTGGCTGGTCGCGGCGCTGCTCGCCTCGGTCGGCGCGCGCGCCGAGGTCGTCCGCGAGCTCTCCGCCGACCTGTTCCTCGAGCGCAGCGGCGCCTTCCGCGTGGTCGAGCGCATCCGCTACGACTTCGGCGACGCGCGGCGGCATGGCATCTACCGCGACATCCCGCTGCGCGGCGGCGAGGGCTTCGGCGAGGCGCGCAGCATCGCGATCGACGTGGAGGAGGTGACCGACGAGGCCGGGCGCGCGCGCCCCTGGAAGCTCGAGCGGGGCGGCGGTCGCGTGCACCTGCGGATCGGCGACCCGGACCGCACCGTCACCGGCCTCCACGAGTACCGCATCCGCTACCGGGTGCGGCGCGCCTTCCGCTTCCTCGAGGACCGCGACGAGCTCGCCTGGAACGTCACCGGCAACGAGTGGAAGGTACCGATCGAACGCGCGGAGGCGCGGGTCTACCTGCCCGAGGGCGCGGAGCGCGGGCGCGCGTCGCTGCGCTGCTTTTCGGGGAGCTACGGCTCGACGGCGCGGGAGTGCACGGCGCGGGACGAGGGCGACACCGGCCTCTTCGAGGCGCGCGGGCTGGCGGCGGCGGCGGGCCTCACGCTGGTCGTGGCGCTCCCGAAAGGGGCGCTCGACGAGCCCTCGCGCCTCGCCCTGCTCCTCGAGCGCTGGATCGACGCCGGCGGCCTCTGGCTGCTCGCGCCCTGCGCCGTGCTGCTGGCCTGCTTCCGGCTCTGGCGCGTCGCCGGCAGGGACCCGGACTCCGGCGCGGCGATCCCGGTGCGCTACGAGCCCCCCGCGGGCCTCTCGCCCGCGGAGGTCGGCACGCTGGTCGACGAGCGCGCCGATCTCCGCGACCTCTCCGCCACGCTGCTCGACCTCGCGGTGCGCGGCTATCTCGAGATCCAGGAAGTCGAATCGCCGCGCTTCCTGCTGCTCTCGTCGAAGGACTACCTGCTGAAGAAACGGCGCGAGGTGGACGACGCCCTGCGCGGCCACGAACGGGCCTTCCACGGCGCGCTCTTCGCCGGGCGCGACGCGGTGCGCGTGTCGTCGTTGCGCCAGAAGTTCCATGCCGAGGTCGAGCGGATCCGCGAGCTCGTGTACGAGGGCCTCTCGGGGCCGGACGGCTGCTTCGCGAGCTCGCCCCAGACGACGCGACGCCGCTACCTCGCGCTCGCGCTCGCGATCGCGGCGGTCGCGATCGGGGTGGGCAGCACCGCCCTGATCCCGCTGCTCGGGGTCGGCTCGCTGGTCGCGTGCGCAGCGATCGTCGCACTCTTCGCGCCCTCGATGCCGCGCCGCACGCGCCGCGGCCGCGCGCTCTACGAGGAGATCCTCGGCTACCGCGAGTTCCTGCTGCGCGTGGACCGCGACCGGCTGGAGCGGCTCGGCGGCCGCACCACCGACCGCTTCGAGCAGGGCCTCGCCTACGCGCTCGTGCTGGGCGCAGCCGACGCCTGGGCCGACGCCTTCGCCGATCTCTACGCGAAGCCGCCCGACTGGTACCGCAGCGACGGCGCCGGGAGCGGCTTCCGCTCGCGCGACTTCGTCTCGTCGGTGGGGCGCTCCCTCGACACGATCGGGAGGACGCTCGCGGAGTCGCCGCCCAGCTCGGGCGGGAGCGGGGGCGGTGGAGGCGGGGGCGGCTTCAGCGGCGGCGGCTCGGGGGGCGGCGGGGGCGGCAGCTGGTAGCCCGCAGCCCCGGTTTAGAAAGGGGACGGACTTAAGAATTTAGTTTCTCGGCCCAACGGCGGGAGAGCACGACGGCGTAGACGGCGAGATTGACGGCGAGCAGCCCCACGCCGAGGAGGACCTGCCCCTCGCGCGAGAGCGCGGTCGGGTAGAGGAGCGGCAGCAGGTAGTGCTCCACGAAGCCGCCCGAGTAGCCGGCGCTGCCCGCTGCCTCGCGCAGCCGGACCTCCAGCGGGGTGAGCGGGCAGAGCCAACCGGCGACCTCGACGAGGACGCCCCAGGCGAGCGCCGGGAGATGGAGCCAGGGAATCCAGCGCCAGCGCAGCGCGAGCAGGCCGCCGAGGAGCGCGAACGCCACGAAGGCCAGGTGAGCGACGAGCACGAGGTCCGCGAGCACCCGGTAGAGGGCCGGGCTCGACAGGCTGGCCCCTTCACCGCCCTGCGTCGCGCGACGCGGGGCGCCCCTGGAGCGCGACGAGGGCCGCGAGCGCCGCGCTCTTCTGGTCCTTGCCCCAGGGCGCGCCGACGGATCTGCCGAGCGTGGCGACGCGCTCCGCGAGGGCGCTCGCCGGCGTGGCGAGCGACTCCTCGGCGTGCGCGCCGAGGCGCTTCTCCGGGATCGCGACGAGGCGGAGGCCGCAGGCGGTAACGGCCCGGGCAAGCGCGTCCGGAAACAGCACCCCCTCCGCCTTGTGCATGCGGAAGTGCACGGCCAGGATCTGTTCGGTGCTCCAGTCGGGCATCGGCTCTGCGACCAGCACCGCGCAGGCGACGACCTCGTGATGCTCCTTCCGCGAACGGCTCAGGGCCGCCCGCAGCTCGCGGCCCGCCACGCGGCGTGCGGAGCCGACGGCGCGCCGCACGACGTCGCGCGCATCCTCCGGATCGAGGCCGTGCGCCGCGTGATAGGGCTGCCTGGCCCAGGCCGGGTCTTTCGCGTCCACCAGCTCGATGCGGCGGCGGTCGACCACGCGGATCTCGTCGCCCGCGCTTCCGACGGCGACCAGGGCCGTCCAGCCGGAGTGGGCCTTCAGGCCGAACGCGACCTTCATCGCTGCGCGGCCGCCAGCAGCCGCGCGGCTCCTGCGACCAGCTCCGAGACGATGGCGGCGGCGGGCTGGACGGAGCTCAGGTTCCCGACGGATTCGCCCGCGTAGAGCGCCATGGCTTCGACGTGCCCGGTGGTCGCGGAGGTCGGCGGGATCACGGAGAAGCGCTCGACGGGGACGACCTCCTCATCGGCGACCTCGCCGACGACGGCCTCCGACAGCGCCTCCGCGGCCGCGATGGACGAGCGCAGGACCCTGTGCGGCGCGTCGGGCCACCCGACCGAGAACGCCTCGGTCAGGCAGGTGTCCGCAGCCGAGGCCTCGAGCAGCGCCTTCACGTACGCGGGATGGGCTCCGGATTCGGCCGCAGCCACAAAGCGCGTGCCGACGCGGGCGCCGCCGCAGCCACAGGCCAGGACGGCGGCCAGGCTCCGAGCGGTCGCGATGCCGCCGGCCGCCACCACGGGGATGCGCACGCCGTCGAGCACCTCCGACAGCAGCGGGAGCAGGCTCGTCCGACCGCGCACGTGGCCGCCGGCCTCGGTTCCCTGGGCAACGACGAAGTCACAGCCCGCGCGCTCCGCCGCGACGGCTTCCGCGAGCGAGCCGACCTGCCAGCTCACCAGCGCCCCCATCGCGTGCGCGCGAGCCACCAGATCTGCGTCCGGTTCGGCGTAGAAGAACTCGACCACCCGCGCCCGGCGGGCCGCGATCGGGACGCAGGCGGGATCGAGGAACGGCATCAGGAAGTTGACGCCGAAGACGCCGCGGGTGCTGCCCGCCAGCCGCTCCAGCGTTGCCTCGAGCGCCCGCGCGGACATCATCGGCGCGCCGAGCATGCCGAGGCCGCCGGCGTCCGCGACCGCCGCAACCAGCTCGGGCGTGCAGATCCCGGGCATGGCGGCGAGCTGGATCGGGGCGGTGACGCCCACGAGCCGGGTGAAGGAGGTGGCGATCACCGCGTCGTATTCTGCATCCGCGGGGGCGGACCGGTCAACGCCGCCCAGTGCCGTGGCCAGCGCGGCTGTGCCATCCTTCGAGGTCGCCGTCGAGGAGGCCCCCGCATGACCGATCGCGAGCTGAACCCCTCCGAGCAGCGCATCATGGATGGGACCGCCTGGGCCGAGTTCTGCGACACGCTGAAGGCGGCGGGGTCGGTTGTCGTGGGGCCGGGGACGCCGGAGAACCCCTTCGATCGCGCCGAAGGGTTCCGCTACCTGACGCGCCTGCTGCGCGCGGCCCTCGACACGTTCGTGGAGGGGGCCGACCCGCTGGCGCCCGAGCTGCTGCGCACCGCCCACGAGACCGTGAAGATGGGCAACGACAATCCCGACAACTACTACCAGAACGCGCCGATCAGCGGGCGGCACGAGTACCGGATCAGCGGCAAGCGCGGCACGGTGCACTACCTGGGCTTCGGCACCCAGGCGGGCAACTACGGCGCGACGGGCAGCCTGAACACGACCGGCTACCTGGAGGCGAAGGACCTCGAGATCGCCCCCGACGGCAGCTTCGAGATTCTCGTCTCGCGCGATAAGAAGGCGGGCAACTGGCTGCCGATGACCGACGACAGCCGCACCCTGGTGGTGCGCCAGACGCGACTCGACCGCGAGAACGAGCAGCTCGCGCAGATCCGGATCGAGCGCATCGACGGCCCGCACCAGCCGCGCCCGGTGACGGCGGAGCGCATCGACCGCGGCCTCAAGGGCTCGGCCTTCTTCGTGATGGGCTGCGCCCGGCTGTTCCAGAAGTGGGCCGACGACTTCCAGAAGCACCCGAACCAGCTTCCGCTCTTCGACTCCGCCGTGGCGGGCGCGGCGGGCGGGGATCCGAACATCGTCTACTACCACTCCTACTGGCAGCTCGCGCCGGACGAGGCGCTGGTGATCGACGCCAGGCCGCCGGAGTGCGACTACTGGAACTTCCAGCTCAGCAACCACTGGCTCGAATCCCTCGACTACCGCTACTGGCCGATCCACCTGAACAAGGCCACGGCCAAGTACCGCCCCGACGGCTCGGTGCGCATCGTGGTGGCCCACGAGGATCCGGGCGTTCCCAACTGGCTGCAGACCGCGGGCCACGAGCGCGGCGCGATGTGCTGGCGCTGGATCCGCGCCAAGCAGCATCCGCAGCCGCAGGCGCGCGTGGTGAAGCTCGCCGAGCTGCGCGGCGGCGCGCCGGCGTGAGCGAGCTCGCGGACCTCTCCGAAGAGAGCCTGCTGGCCGAGGCGCGCGCCCAGGCGGGGCTCGCCGACTTCGGCGACGAGCGCTTCCGCGAGGGGCTGCGCGTGCTGCTGGAGACCTACGAGACGACGGCGAACCTCTCCCCCGCCGGCAGGAAACGCACGCGGCGGCGGCTGGTGCAGCTCCTCGCCACGCGCCTCCGGGTCGAGGCGGCCTGGCAGCGACACCCCGAGGTGCGCGCGCTCGAGATCCGCCGCCCCGTGTACCTGACGGGGCTGCCGCGCACCGGCACCTCGGCGCTCTTCAACCTGCTGGCGGCCGACGCGCACCATCGGCCCCTCTTGCTGTGGGAGGGCCTGTTCCCGGATCCGCTGGAGGGCCTGCCGGCGGGGGCGCCGGACCCGCGGCGCGAGGCGCTGCGCAAGCTGAACGAGCGGGACCGCCAGAAGAACCCCGACTTCGACAAGGTCCACTACGTCACCGTCGACATGCCCGAGGAGTGCGTGCTGCTGACGGCGCACACCTTCTGCGACGCGCAGATGGGCATCGAGCCGCTGATGGAGCCCTACGCGAGCTGGTTCCAGCGCCAGGACCTGCGGCCGGCGTACCGGTACTACGCGGATCTGCTGCGCCTGCTCCAGTGGCAACGGCCGGGGGAGCGCTGGCTGCTGAAGTCGCCGGCGCACCTCTGGGCCCTCGACGTGCTGGCGGAGATGTTCCCGGACGTCTGCCTGATCTGGACGCACCGCGATCCGCTCGAGATGCTCGGCTCCTACTGCTCGATGATGGCGATGCTGATGGCCGTGCGCGCCTCCTTCGACCCGAAACAGCTCGGCCCCACCGTATTGGAGTACCTGGCGCGCTCCCTCGAGCGCGGGCTCGCGGCGCGCGACCGGCCCGGCGCGGGGCGCGTCCTCGACGTCGACTACCGCGCCTTCGTGGCCGACCCGCTGGCGACGGTGCGCGGCATCTACCGGCATTTCGACCTCGCGCTCGGGCCCGCCGAGGAGGAGTCCCTCGCCGCCTGGGCGCAGGCCCATCCCCAGGGCAAGCACGGGGCGCACCGCTACTCGCTGGAGGAGTACGGCCTCTCAGCGGAGGCCGTGCGCGAGCGCCTCGCGTCCTACCTCGAGCGCTTCGACGTCGGCTGATGGGCGACGCCTTCCTCGCGAAATACGGCCCCTGGGCGCTGGTCGGCGGCGCCTGCCAGGGGATCGGGCGCGCCCTCGCCGACGCGCTGGCCGCCCGGGGACTCCGGCTGCTGCTGGTGGACGTGCAGGGGGACCTGCTGCCGGCGGTGGCGCAGGAGCTGCGCGCCCGCTTCGGCGTGGAGGCGAACGGCGTTCGTCTCGATCTCGGGGAGCGCGCGGCCGGCGAGCGGCTGCGCGCGCTCGCCGCGGAGCACGAGATCGGCCTCGCGGTCGCCTGCGCCGCGATCGGTGGGGTGGGCCCCTTCCTCTCGGAGCCGCTCGAGGCCCACCGCGCGCGCCTGGCGGTGAACTGCGGGGGAGCGCTCTCGATCGCCCACGCGCTCGCCGGGCCGATGGCCGAGCGCGGCCGCGGCGGCCTGATCCTGGTCTCCTCGATGGCGGGCATGCAGGGGACCGGCTGGGTGGCGAGCTACTCCGCCACCAAGGCCTTCGACCTGGCGCTGGCCGAGGGGCTGTGGTTCGAGCTGGCGCCCCGGGGCGTCGATGTGCTGGCGCTCGTGCCGGGGAACACGGACACTCCGGGGCTTCGCAGCTCCCGGCCCCGCAAGGGCCAGGCGGCCTGGATGAAGCCGGAGGACGTGGCGCGAGAGGCTTTGGAAGCGCTCGGCCGCGAGCCGGTCCACGTCTGCGGCGAAGCGAATCGGAAAGTCATGGAGGCCCTCGGCCGGCTCCCGCGCGCGGAGCGGCTGCGCATCATGGGCGAGAACACGCGCGCTCTCTACGAGGACTGAAGCATGCGCACCGAGCTCTGCGAGCGTCTCGGCATCGAGTTCCCGATCTTCGCCTTCACCCACTGCCGCGACGTGGCGGCCGCGGTCTCCCAGGCCGGCGGCTTCGGCGTGCTCGGCGCGGTGGGCTTCTCGCCCGAGCAGCTCGAGATCGAGCTCAAGTGGATCGACGAGCACGTGGGCGACAAGCCGTACGGCGTCGACCTCGTCATCCCCAACAAGTACGAGGGGATGGGCGAGATGGACCCGCAGAAGCTCGAGAAGATGCTGCGCGACATGATCCCCGCGCAGCACCGCGAGTTCGCGGCGAAGCTGCTGGCCGACCACGGCGTCCCCGAGCTGCCGCCCGGCGAGCAGCACCACTCCCTGCTCGGCTGGACGGCCGCCACCGCCGCGCCGCAGATCGAGGTGCTGAAGAAGCACGAGAAGGTGCGGCTCGTCGCCAACGCCCTGGGAACGCCGCCCCAGGAGGTGATCGACGACCTCCACCAGTCCGGGCGGCTCGTGGCGGCGCTCTGCGGCAAGGTGCACCAGGCGTTGAAGCACAAGGCGGCCGGCGTCGACATCATCATCGCCCAGGGCTCCGAGGGCGGCGGCCACACCGGCGACATCGGCAGCATCGTGCTCTGGCCGCAGATCATCGACGCGGTGGCGCCGGTGCCGGTGCTCGCCGCGGGCGGCATCGGCAGCGGGCGCCAGATCGCGGCGGCCCTCGCGATGGGGGCGCAGGGCGTGTGGACGGGGTCGCTCTGGCTCGCCGTCGAGGAGTCCGAGGCGCCGCCGGCGCAGATCGACTCCTACCTGAAGGCGACCAGCGCGGACACCGTGCGCTCGCGCGCGTGGACCGGCAAGCCCTGCCGCATGCTGCGCAACGACTGGACCGAAGCCTGGGAGAACCCGGACAACCCGAAGCCCCTCGGCATGCCGCTCCAGGGCATGGTGACGATGGACGCGATCAGCCGCACCCACCGGTACGCCACGCCCGAGAGCCAGAAGGTCGGCTTCAACCCCGTCGGCCAGGTCGTCGGCCAGATGAACGAGGTGCTCTCCACGCGCGAGCTGATCGTCAAGCTCGTCGATGAGTACCTCGAGGCCACCGAGCGCCTCGAGCACCTCGCCCCCCGCTGATTGCTAAACTCTGTCGAGGATGACGACCGGGATGTCGCGGTCGGTGCGGGCCTGGTAGTCGGCGTAGTCGGGGTAGATGGCGCAGAGGCGGGGCCAGAGGTCGGCCTTCTCGGCGGCGCCGGCGGTGCGGGCGCGGTAGCGCTGGCGCGGGCGGCGCGGCAGCTCGAACTCGACGTCCGGGTGCTCGGCGAGGTTCAGATACCAGAGCGGGTGCTTCGGGAAGCCGCCCTGGGAGCCGACCAGCACGACGCGGTCGCCATCCTCCAGGTAGATCAGCGGCGTGGTGCGCTGCTGGCCGCTCTTGCGCCCGGTCGTGGTCAGCAGCCCGACCGGCGCGCCGCGCAGGAAGCGGCTGCCGAGCCGGCCTCCCGAAAGGCGGAAGACCCAGCGGTTGACGGCGGACATCGCGAGCAGCAGCGGCTTCACGCGCCGCAGCTGCTGCTCGGTGGTTCGCGCGGGCTGCGCCATGCACGCGAGCCTAGTGCTTGCCCGCCTCCAGCGCGACGCCCCGGCGGCTGGCCAGGATGTAGGCCTCGAGCGCCTTCATCTTGGGGTCGTTCTCGGCGAGCTCCGGCCCCTCGAGCGGGTTGAGGATGCACCAGTTCACCATGTCCCGGAGCAGCGCCACCTTCTTGAGCTGGGTCTGGAACTTCGGGTAGGTCTCGGGGTGCGTGTTGGAGGCGTTCGGGTGGCACATCGCGCAGGCCACGCCGTTGGTGCCGATCTCGTCGCTGTGGAACAGCCGGTCGCCCTCGGCCACCAGCTTGTCGAGCTCGGCCTTCCAGATCTGCTCTTCGCGCGGGGTGGGCTCGCCGAAGGAGACCTTGGCGATCGGGAGCGGACCGCCCGGCACGTAGTCGTGGAAGACGCGGCCGTTCGCCTCGACGGTGATCGTCTCGTCGAGCGCGATCGTGGCGGTGATCTCTTCCTTGCAGTAGCGCATCAGGTCGGTGAGCAGGTCGGCGACGCGCTGCGCCTTGGCCGGCGGGAGCTTCTCGTCGGAGCGCACGCCCTCGACGATCACCGCCTTGCGCTGGTCGCAGGCGTACACGACGCGAGAAGCCCAGGGCTCGCCTTCCCCGGAGCGCATCCCTGCCAGGCCGGCGTAGCCTGCCAGCGCGGCCGCACCGAGCGCCGCCACCCACGCGATCGAACGAGCGGTCATCGGAGACCTCCTGCGGCTCAGTAGGACGGGCCGGCGTGGCCGCGCGGCCCCACCAGCGTGTTCTTCGCGAGATCGGCGTAGCTCACCGTCCGCGGGTTGCGATTCCAGAGGGCGTAGTGCTTGTTCGCGGCGCCGCCCTCGAGCACGTCGACGGTGCCGTCGCCCAGCCCGTCGAACTGGTTGAACGGATCGGAGCGGAACATCTGCACCGTGTACTCGGGCAGGCCCTGCGGCGCGTAGGGCCAGGGCCAGGCCGTCGAGAGCATGCCGTGGAACGAGATGTTCTTGATGCGGTTGGTGAGGAGCTGGTGGGTGTGGCCGTGGATCACCGTCACCGTCTCGAAGGGGAACAGCAGCGCCTGCACCTGCTCGGCGTCCTTGGTCCAGAAGTTCCAGGGCTCGTAGTACTTGTAGAGCGGCGAGTGGGAGAAGACGATGACGGGCGTCTTCTTGTCGACCTTGGCGAGGTCCTTCGCCAGCCAGTCGCGCTGCTCCTCGCCCACCTCGAAGCGGCTCTGCCGCGCGTCGTCGAGGCCGGCGACGATGTTCATGCGCTGCTCGGGCGTGTAGCCCTTGGCGGTCCAGAAGTCCTCCTCCTGCACGCTGTTCAGCACCACGAAGTGCACGCCCTTGTGGTCGAAGGAGTAGACGTCCGGGCCGAACATCTCGCGCCACTTGGCGCCCATGTCGAGGAACCAGTCGTGCTCGCCCACCATCATCTTCACGGGGGCCTTCAGACCGGAGAGGATCTGCTGGCCGAGCATGAGCTCGTCGGCGCGGCCCAGCTGCGCGAGGTCGCCGCCGTACAGGATGAAGTCCGGCTGCGGATCGATCGCGTTGACGTCGTCGACGGCCTTGATCAGGCCCTTGGCGAAGCGGTGGGTCATGCCGCGCGCGAACAGGTGCGAGTCCGAGATATAGGCGAAGCGGAACAGCACCTCCGGGTTCTCGCCGGGAGCGGGCGCCGCGTTGGCGACGTTCACCAGCTGGAAGCTCTGCGGCTGGATCACGCCCGCCGCGGCCACCATCGCCGCGAAGCGCGCCGTGACCTTCAGGAAGTGGCGGCGGTCGCAGTTCTGCAGCGAGCGGATCATCCGCTCGGCGTCGGGGCTGCGCTCCCGCAGCTCCCGCTCCAGCTCCTTGGGAGTGAGGTTGATCGCCATCGGGGCCTCCTTCAGGGCTTGGGCATCAGCTCGGCGAGGGGCGCGAAGCGCGCCATGCCGTCGCTCGTGAACGTCTTCATCACCTCGACCAGGTCGGCCTTCTCCTGGGGCGTCAGGGCGAGGGGCCGCATGCCGCCGTCGAGCCAGGGGTTCGGGTTGCCCCCCTTGTCGTAGAACTCGATCACGGCCTCGAGCGTCGCCTCGCTGCCGTCGTGCATGTAGGGAGCCGTCAGCGCGACGTTGCGCAGGTGCGGCGTCTTGAAGGCGCCGATGTCCTTGTGCTCCTTCGTCACGATGAAGCGGCCGAGCTGGTTGATGCCGGGCTCGTGGGAGAGCTTGTCGAGGTCTTCGGGGTGGCTCGCAATCTTCCCCGCGAGCGCCTCGAAGTTCACGTCCTTGGCCGCCACGCCGATGTTGTGGAAGAGATCGTCGGTGAAGAGCGGATAGGCGGAGACGTGACCGTGGCAGGTGTTGCAGCGCGCCTTGCCGTTGAAGAGCTCCCAGCCGCGCTTCGCGGCCTCCGAGATGGCGTTGGCGTCGCCGGCGACGAAGCGGTCGATGGGCGCCTCGACGTCCACCAGGGTGCGCTCGAAGCTGGCGATCGCCTGGGCGATGCGGTCGATGGTCACCTTCGAGTCGCCGAACGCCTTCTCGAACAGCGGGCCGTACTCGGGCAGGCCCGCGATCTTCGCCTCGACGGCGGCCTCGTCGGGCATGGCCATCTCGACCGGATTGGTGATCGGGCCCTTGGCCTGCTCCTCGAGGGTGGCGGCGCGCCCGTCCCAGAACTGCGTGGCGAGGAAGGCGGCGTCGAAGGCGGTCGGCGCGTTGCGCACGCCCTTGGCGCCGCCGACGCCGATCGACACGGGGCGCGGCTCGGCGAAGCCGTGGCGCGGGTCGTGGCAGGTGGCGCAGGAGACCGTGCCGTCGACCGAGAGGCGCCCGTCGAAGTAGAGCTTCTTGCCGAGCTCCACCTTCTCCTTCGTGAGCGGATTCTCGGCGGGGATGATCGGCGCGAGCACACCGGCCGGGAGCGCGATCGTCAGCTCCTCGGCGCGCGCAGGCGCGCCAACCAGCAAGAGCGTGAGCGCGAAGACCGACCAGCAGGCGGAGGCGGCGCGATTCCGGGTTCGCATCATCGGTTTCAAGGGGTATACTAGATAACAATCGTTGTCAACAAGAAGCCGCCCGCCGGGCCGCTACCCTTCGGGGTCGACATGAGAACGCAACGCATCGAGGGGGATCCCTCCCGCAAGCTGGCGCTCCACGGACTGCGCGCCACGCGCCAGCGTGTGGCGGTTTTCCGCACGCTCGCCGACCACCGCGGCCATCCGACGGCGCTCGAGGTGCATCGCCGTCTGGTGCGGCAGCACCCGAACCTCAGCCAGAAGACCGTGTACGAGATCCTCGACGCGCTGGTGGAGGCCGGCATCGCCGCGCGCATTTCGGAGGGCGGCGGACCGGCGCGCTTCGAGATCCCCCACGAGCGGCACGACCACGCGCGCTGCCGCGTGTGCGGGCGTCTCTTCGACGTTCCGGCGCGCTCGCTTCGCAGCCGCACGGGCGTACCTCCCGGATTCCAGGTGGAGCAGATCAAGGTCACCATCGAGGGCCGCTGCGCGGCGTGCCCCGCACGATGAACGGCCGGGTTCAGCGAGCGCTGAGTCGCCGTCAGCTCCTCCAGGGAGCGCTGGGCGCGGCGCTGTCCGCGGGCGCCCTCGCCTCGCTCGCCTGCTCGGGCGAAGAAGTGGGGCGGGAAGGCGCACCTCTGCAGGTGGGCGGCCTGCCGGTGACCTGCAACCTCACCCTTCCGGTGGCGTGCGTGGGGAAGGAAATCAGCAACGGCGCGGCGGCGCCCGGCTCCACGCGCTTCCATTACGAGTACAGCAAGTACAGCGGCTGGCCCGAGATCAAGGAATCGCTGATGGCCGGGCGGATCCAGGCGGGCTACATGCTGGCCCCGCTGGTGATGGATCTCACCGACAAGAAGATCCCGGTGAAGATCGTCTCGCTGGGCCACCGCTCGGGCGCCGTGATCATGGTGCGCACCGAGTCCCCCTACCAGCACTTCGCGCAGCTCGCCGGCAAGCGGATCGCCATTCCCAGCCGCTTCGCCGTCGACTTCCTGTTCCTGCGCAAGATGCTGGCGCAGGAGAACATGACGGCCGACCAGGTCGAGATCGTGGAGATGCCGCCCCCCGACATGCCGGCCGCCCTCTACGCCGACGCGGTGGACGCCTACTGCACCGGCGAGCCGTTCGGCGCCGCCGCCCAGCGCGCGGGCTACGCGCGTCCCCTGCGCATGACCCGCGACGAGTGGCCCAACTACATCTGCTGCGTCCTCACCGTGCGCGAGGAGCTGATCCAGGCGAATCGCCCGATGGTGCAGGACCTCGTGAACCACGTGCTGGGCGCGGGCGCCTGGCTCGACGCCAGGCGCGAGAATCGCGACAAGGCGGCCGAGATCGCCGCCGGCCGCGAGTTCTTCAACCAGGACCCGAACATCATCCGGTTCGTCATGGACAACCCGGAGGACCGCGTCACCTACGGCGACCTGCGCATGATCCGCTCCGAGTTCGAGGAGCTGATGCAGCTCTCGATCGAGGCCGGCACGATCAAGCGACCGATCCCGTACGAGTCCTACGTGGACGAGAGCTTCGCCCGGAATGCGCAGCCGGCCGCGGTCCCGATCTGAGGCCGGGGCGCGCCTCGCCAGGCGCGCGCTGGCGCTGGCCCTCCCGCTGCTGCTGGCCGTGGCCGCGGCGGGCGCCGGCGAGGAATCCGCCTTCCGGGCGGGCGTCTTCGACCCGCCGCGGGCGGCGCCCGACTTCGCCCTGCGCGGCTCGGACGGCAGCGAGCTCGGGCTCGCCCGCTACCGGGGCAAGGTAGTCATCCTGGCGTTCGGCTTCACCTCCTGCCCCGACGTCTGCCCCACGACGCTCTCGGTGCTGGCGCGGGCGCGCAAGGAGCTCGGCGCCGACGGCGACGCGCTCCAGGTCGTCTACGTCACGGTCGATCCCGAGCGGGACGACCCCGCGCAGATGCGCCGCTACCTCGCGAGCTTCGACCCGACCTTCGTGGGCGGCACGGGATCCGCGGAGCAGCTCGCCGCCGTTCGCAAGGAGTACGGCATCGCCGCCACCCGGAACCAGGTGGGGGCGGACTACGCCTTCAACCATTCCTCGTACACCTACCTGATCGATCGCGAGGGCCGGCTGCGGGCCCTGATGCCCTACGGGCAGCCCGCCGCCGACTACGTCCACGACGTCAGGCTGCTGCTGAAGCCGTGACGCGAGGGCGCTTCACGCTGGGCCTGCTGGCCGGCTGCGCGCTGGGAGCCGTCTGCTGGGCGGGCCTGGCTCCGATCCGCTCCGACTCGCGGGAGGAGCTCTTCGAGATCCCGAAGGGGACCTGGGCGCGCCGGACGGCGGGCGATCCGGTCGAGATCCTGCCCGACCGGATCCGCCTGACGCTCGGGGTCCGAGACGTGCTCCTGCTCCGGAACCTCGACGACGTGCCGCAGATCTTCGGGCCGACCCTGATGATGCCCGGACAGAGCTTTCGCTTGCCCTTCGCGAAGGCCTCCAGCTATCAATTCGACTGCACGGCCCATGCGAGCGGTCAGATGACCATCCTCGTCGAGCCGTTTCCCGAGAGCCCCTTCGCGCGGATCCGCTGGCGGGTGCGGGAGCTGCTGAAGCCGGGGCCGCCGTCAGGGAGTGAAGCATCGACATGAGCCGGTTCAAGCAGATGCTGCCGTCGCTGGCGGTGATGGTGCTGCTGATCGCCGTCTGGTGGGCCGTCGTGGTGGCGACGGGAAGCGTGATCTTCCCCACCCCCTGGCAGGTGGTGACGGGAACGCTCGAGCTGATCGAGGATGGCACGCTGTGGCTGCACATCGGCGCGTCGCTGCTTCGCGTGGCCGTCGGCTTCCTGCTGGCCGTCGCGGTCGCCGTGCCGCTCGGGCTCTGGATGGGGTGGGTCCAGGGGGCCTTCGTCACGCTGAATCCCCTGTTCCAGATCCTGCGGCCGATCTCGCCGATCGCGTGGATCCCGATCGCGATCCTGTGGTTCGGGGTCGGGAACGCGTCGCCGATCTACCTGATCTTCATCTCGTCGGTGTTCCCGATGGTCGTGCAGACGACCGTCGGCGTGCACACCATCGAGCGGCGCTACCTGTGGGCCGCCGACAACTTCGCCGTCTCGCGCCGCGCGTTGTTCGGCCAGGTCGTGATCCCGGCCGTGCTGCCGCAGATCATCGTGGGCATGCGCATCGGCCTCGGCGTCGCCTGGCTGGTCGTCGTCGCCGCGGAGATGATCGCCCTGCGCTCCGGGCTGGGCTACCTGATCATCGACTCGCGCAACGCCGGGAACCGCTACGACCTCGTGATCGCCGGCATGATCATCATCGGCCTGATCGGCCTGCTGCTCGACGGCGGCATGCGGCTGCTCGAAGGCCTGAAGCTGGTGCGCTGGCGCTACGCCCACGCAGAATGACGCCAGTCGACGAACCTCCGCCAGCCGCAAGCCCCGCTCCCACGAGACCCCGGAGCCGAGCCTAGTCCAGGTACATCCCGCCGTTCGCGGCGAAGACCTGGCCGGTCGTGTAGCCGAACAGCTTCGGGTCGGCGATCGCGGCGACGGTGCGGGCGATGTCCTGGGGCTGGGCGATGCGGCCGACCAGGGTTGCGGCGGCCATCATCGCGATGCCCTGCTCCCCCACCGCCGCCAGCATCGGCGTCTGCACCGGCCCCGGCGCGATGGCGTTCACACGCGCGCCGTAGCTCGCGAACTCGCGGGCCGCCGTCTTGGTGAGCGACTCGATGGCGCCCTTGGCGGCCGTGTAGTCCGCCTGGCCCACGTTGCCGTTGCGCGCCGAGACGCTGGAGAAGTTCACGATGAAGCGGTTGGCGCCGTCGCGCAGCGGCTGGTTGCCGCCGGCCTTGAACAGCTCGTGCCAGTGCTGCACCGCCACCTCGCGCGTGAACAGGAAGGTGCCGTGCAGGTGCACGGCCACCACGGCCTGGAAGTCCGCCAGGGACTTCTTGACGATGCGCGCGTCGCGGGTGATGCCCGCGACGTTCACCACGCCGTGCACGGCGCCGTTCAGCTCGAGGGCGCGCGCCACCGCCCGCTTCACGTCGTCCTCGAGGGCGACGTTCGCCCCGATCGCGACCGGCGCGACCGGCACCTCGCGCGCGATCTCCGCCGCGGCCTCGCGAAGGCGCCCTTCGTCGAGGTCGACCATCGCGACGCTCGCGCCGTGGAGCGCGAGGGTCGCCGCCACGGCGCGACCGATGCCCTGGCCGGCCCCCGTGACGATGTGGGTCTCGCCGGCGAAGGCGCCGTCGCGCAGCACGCGTTCCATGGGTCCTCCCGAAAGGAGCGGGAGAATCGCGCGGCGGCGCCTAGACGTCGACTCCGACCGGGCAGGCGACGCCCGTCCCGCCGAGCCCGCAGTAGCCCTGGGGATTCTTCGAGAGGTACTGCTGGTGGTAGTCCTCGGCGTAGTAGAAGGGCGGCGCCTCGCGGACCTCGGTGGTGATCTCGCCGTGGCCGGCCTCGCGCAGCCGCTTCTGGTAGGCCTCGCGGGACGCCTCGGCCGCCCGCCGCTGCTCCGCCGTGTGCACGTAGATCGCCGAGCGGTACTGGGTGCCCACGTCGTTGCCCTGCCGCATGCCCTGGGTGGGGTCGTGGCTCTCCCAGAAGATCCGCAGCAGGTCCGGGTAGGCGATCCGCGCCGGGTCGTAGACCACGCGCACCACCTCCGTATGGCCGGTGAGGCCGCTGCACACCTCTTCGTAGCTCGGGTTCGGCGTGTGCCCGCCCTGGTAGCCGACGGCCGTGGAGTACACCCCCGGCGCCTGCCAGAACTTGCGCTCCGCCCCCCAGAAGCAGCCGAGGCCGAAGTCCGCCATCTCGAGTCCCTCGGGGAAGGGCGGCGTGATCGGATTGCCGTTCACGTGGTGCGCGCGCGTCACGCGCAGCGGCGCGGAGCGGCCGGGCAGCGCCTCCTGGGGCGCGGGAAGGCGGAGCTTTCGCTGGGAGAACAGCGCCATGGGTGGAAACCTCCAGGGAGTATACTCCTCCGATGCCGCAGCGAGCGCTGCGTACCGCGGAGCGGGTCCCGGCGACATGGTGAGGCGGGTTCTGGTCAAGAGCTACCGGACGGCGCGACGCATCGTCGTGGCGACCGTCGGGGCCACCGTGCTCGCGATCGGCCTGGCGCTCCTCGTGCTGCCCGGCCCGGCGTTCGTCGTGATCCCGCTGGGGCTCGCCATCCTGGGCGCCGAGTTCGCCTTCGCGCGGCGCTGGCTGCGCAAGCTGAAGCAGGGCGCGAACGGCGTCCTGCAGAGCGTGGGCGTGGGCGGCGGCCCGGGCTCCCCGAAGACGGGCGCGCTGCTCCTGGTGCTGTTCCTGCCGCTCGGCCTCGGCGCGGCGTGCGAGGCGGACGTCCGGATCGGCCTGCCGGACGGGACGGGAGAGCTGCGCGTCGAGGTGACGCTCGCGGACGGCTCGGCCGCTCCGGGCACGCGGGTGCTCCTCGACGGCGTGGACGTCTCCGATCGCTTCGTGCCCGGCGGGCCGGGCCTCGTCGGCTTCCTCGTCGACCCGGCGCCGGGGGCGCACCGGCTCGCGGTGATGCAGCCGCTGCTCGGGACGCCGCTCGACTGGACGCGCGTCGCCCGCTTCGACTCGCCCGCGACGGCTCCGGAGCTGGCGGCGAGCCGCCCGGCGCCGGGCGCGACGGCGTCCTCGAGCGAATGGATCGAGCTGGAGCTCGCCGCGCCCGTCGACCCGGCGGCCGTCGCCGGTTGGGGCTTCGGCATCGAGTGCGGGGGCCGGCGCGTCGCCCGCGACGTCCACGTGCTCGGCCGCCGCGTGATCCTGAACCCGACCCCCGCGCTCCCGGGCGGGAAGAGCTGCCGGGTGGCGTGGCGGGCGCCCGGCGGCGACGTCGCCGAGCTGAGCTTCTCGTCGGCGGCGGACGGCCCGCTGGCGACGGCGCTCTACGACCGCGCGGATCCCTTCCAGGCCGCGCCCTTCCCCGACGACTACTGGCTGGTGCCCGATCCGTCGCAGCCGTCGGGCCGCCGCATCGCCCTCGAGCTCGGACCGTACCCGGAACCGCTGGAGAGCGCGGTGCTCGGCGTCGAGCGCTCGCTCGCCGACCGCGACGGCTGGAGCCCGGTCCAGCCCTTCGTCCTCGCCTTCTCCGACCCCGTCGACCCGGAGGCGATCCCCTTCGAGGAGGCGCAGTCCCTCGATCCGGCGGCCGCGATCGCGCTCTTCGACACGGATCCGGCGAGCCCCGACTACGGGCGACAGCTGGGCTTCACGGCCAGGCTGCGCCGCGACCTCGCACCGGACGGCAGCGCCGAGCACAACCTGCTGCTCTTCCCCACGCGGATGCTGCGCGAGGGCGGGAGCTACGCGCTCGCGGTGACGCGGCGGCTCCACGCCAAGGGCCAGCCGGGGCGACCCTTCGGACCGTCGCCCTTCCTGCAGGCGGCGCTGCTCGGCCCCCTCGCCGGCGAGCCGCCCGCGGCAGCGCGTGCGCGCGAGGCGTTGACGCCGGTCTACGAGTTCCTCGCCGAGGTTCCGGAGCTGCCGATCCCGCCCGAGGACCTCGCCCTGGCGCTGGCGGTCTCGATCCGCAGCGAGCGCTTCGATCCGTCGGACTGGGTCTCCGCGAAGGAGCAGGCGCTCGCCGCGGAGCCTCCGCTCCTCGAAGTGACCGAGCAGAGCGTCGTCGACGGCGACCGGGTGCTGCGCGGCCGCCTGCAGCTGCCCTCCTACCTCGGCGCGGACCTCGTCGGCGTGACGCGCGATCCCTCGAGCGGCGCGCCCGTCGCCGAGCGGAACGACGCCGTGCCCTTCGTATTCCGCATTCCGGACGGCGCGCCGGAGCCGCTGCCCGTGGTCGTCTACCAGCACGGGTCGCCGGGCTCGCCCGAGGAGATCAACGGCTTCGCCAACCGCTTCCTGCTCGACGCCGGCTATGCGCTGATCGGCATCCAGGACTTCGCCAACCGCCGCTTCGGAGCGAACTTCACCGCGCTCACGATCGGCGTCCTGTTCCGCGTGGCGAACACCGGGCACGTGCCGCTGGCGCAATTCCAGACCCACGCGGACCTGTTCGGCCTGCTGCGCGCCATCCAGGGGATGGGCGTGCCCGGCAACTTCCCCGAGATCGACCCGTCGCGGATCTTCTACCGGGGCATCAGCTTCGGTGCGCACCACTCGCTGGGCTTCCTTCCCTTCGCGCCCGAGGTCCGCGCGGCGGTCTCGGTGGTGGGCGGCGGCCGCTTCTTCGAGAACACGCTCCACCAGCTCGACACCTTCGGCACGCTGGGCGGCATCCAGGCGGTGCTGGCCGATGCAACGCCCACCCTGCTGCTGGTGGGCTTCGCCGCCCTCCAGAACGACGCCGACCGCGACGACCCGCAGTACCTGGCGCGCCACCTCTACCGCGATCCGCTGCCCGTCGCCGGGCAGCGCGACCTCGAGCCGCCGAGCCTGCTGTGGCTCGAGGGGCTGGGCGATTCGATCGTCTCGAACACGGCGACGCGCTCCGCGGCCGACGAGCTCGGGCTGCCGCAGGTCGAGCCCGCCCTGGCCGCCAGCTCCTTCCAGCAGCAGATGACGGCGCCCCTGCGCGCCAACCTGGCGCCGGGCGTGACCGGCGGCCACTTCCAGTACCGCCCGCTCTCGACACCGAGCTGCATCGCCGCCTTCCAGTTCGAAGGCCACTTCTGTCCGCAGGTCGCGCAGGAGGCGGCCGCCCAGACCCTGCACTTCTTCGCCACCGCCTCCGGCGGGGGCGGCGCCGAGATCGTGGACCCGTTGGCCGAGGGCGAGGCGCCGTGAAGCTCGGCCTCACGATCTTCCCCACCGACTCCTCGATCGCCCCGGCCGAGCTCGCCGCCGCCGCGGAGGAGCGCGGCTTCGAGTCGCTCTGGTTCCCCGAGCACTCGCACATCCCGGCCTCGCGCCGCACGCCCTTCCCGGGCGGCGGCGAGCTGCCGAAGCCGTACTACGACGTGATGGAACCCTTCGTCGCGCTGGCCATCGCCGCCGCGGCGACGCGCACGCTCCGCGTCGCGACCGGCGTGTGCCTGGTGCCGCAGCGCGACCCCATCCAGACCGCCAAGAGCGTCGCCACCCTCGACAGGCTCTCCGGCGGGCGCTTCCTGTTCGGAGTCGGGGCGGGCTGGAACGCCGAGGAGATGGAGAACCACGGCACCCGCTTCGAGACGCGCGGCGCGCTGATGCGCGAGCGCATCGAGGCGATGAAGGATATCTGGACGAAGAGCCGGGCCGAGTACCACGGCAAGTACGTGGACTTCGACCCGGTGATGGCCTGGCCGAAGCCGCTCCAGAAGCCGTACCCGCCGATCCACGTCGGGGGCGGCTGGCCCCACGCGGCGCGGCGCGCGCTGCAGTACGGCGATGGCTGGGCCCCGATCCACGGGTTCGGCGACCTCGCCGGCAAGCTCCCCGAGTTCCGCAGTCGGGCGCGCGACGCGGGGCGCGAGCCGGAGAGCCTCGAGATCACGATCTTCGGGCTGCCGCCGAAGGCCGCCGCGATCGAGCCCTACCGCGCGGCGGGCGCGGCGCGCGGCGTGTTCTTCCTGCCGGCCTCCCCCCGCGACGAGGTGCTGCCGCTCCTCGATCGCTACGCGGCCGTGGCCCGCGAGCTCGCGGGCTGAGGCGAGCCCTCAAGGCCCCCGGCGGTTCCTCCGAATCCCTCCCAACGATCCCGGGCGGTTCCGAGGGAGGATGGGGTGGGCCGGATCGCCAGCGTCTGCGCGGGCGCGCTGCTGCTCGCGTGCGTCGGGGCACCGCGGCTGGAGGACCCGACGCGCAGCGGCGTGTACGGGTACCTGCGGCTCGTCCCCCACGCCGGAACCGCCGCCCCCGCGACGGCGGGCGCGCCCTCGGGCGCCTACGCCGACCGCCGCTACGCCGACGCGGATCTGGTCGACTACTCGAAGCCGGGGTTCGCCGTCGTGTACCTCGACGGCGGCGGCGCGGGCGATGCCGAGCGGCTGACCCTCAGCGTCCGGGGCGGCGCCGCCGAGGTCGAGCTCGCGCCCGACCTCGGTGCGGTCGCGGCGGGCGGCGAGGTGGTGGTGGAGAATCGCGACGAGCGGCCGCGCGTGGTGTCGATGCCCGCGGCGGGCGTGCTCCGCGCGCTCGACCCCGGCGAGTCGTTGTCGGTGCCCGTGCGGGAGCCCGGCGTCCTCGAGATCTTCGTGCCCGATGCGCCCGCCGCCACGGCGCGCGTGTTCGTCGCGCCCGGGCCGTTCGCCGCGGTCAGCGAGAGCGGGCGCTTCGAGCTCCTCGAGGTCGAGCCGGGGCTGCGGCGGCTGCGCGCGTGGCACCCGCGCTTCCCGCCGAGCGCCCGGGAGATCGAGCTCGCCCCGGGCGAGGTGCGGCGAGTCGACATCGAGCTCGGTGTCGGACTCGAGGGTCCGGGAGCGGACGATGGCGGCTAGCCGGCGGCTCTGCCTCGCGATCGCGCTCTTCGCGGCCAGCGCGGGCGCGGCTCCGGCGGCGCGCGCGCAGGGGATCATCGGGGAAGGCGCCGCGCGCCTCGAAGGACAGGTGGACGCGCTCGGCGCGGAGCTCGAGGAGCGCCTCGCCGCCTTCTCCCCCACCCTCGCCGAGCTGGCCCGCCGGGTGAAGCTCGGGGGTCACGTCAGCGCCGTGTGGCTCGACGCGCAGCGCGACAGCCAGGTGTTCGGCGAGCGCCGCCAGATCTGGGATGCGCGGTTGTTCGCCGACGTGCTGCTCGCGCAGAACGCAGGGCCGGGGGACGCGGTGTGGCTGCGCAGCGCCGCGCTCTCCTTCGAGTGGAATCTGATCCGGGTCGGCCGGAAGGCCGACGACGTCGGCGAGACCTACCTCGAGCTCCAGGGGCTCCTCGACAGCTCGTGGCTGAACGCCCAGCTCGGCCGCTTCCAGATCCCCGTCGGCGAAGCGTACCTGCGCTACTCGCGGGGCGCGCGCGACAACCCCTTCCTCTCGAACGCGGTCTCCGGAGCCTGGTGGTGGGACGAGGGCGTGAAGCTCTACGGCAGCGACGCGCGTGGCCGCTTCGGCTACGTGGCGTCGCTCGGCAACGGCGAGACGCCGCAGGACTGGGGTCTCGACGGCGGGGACCAGTACACCCTGAAGCTGTTCCTGAACCCGACGTCCTGGCTGCACGTTTCGGCGAGCGGGCTCTACTCCGGCAGGACGGGCGACGACTCCGAGCCGGCGGAAGCTGCGCTCTGGCTGGGGGAAGCGTGGGCGAGGGCCTTCGGCTCGGGCTCCGCGGTACCGAGCTGGGTCTACGGCGCCCTCGCGCCCGACGGGCCGGGGCGCCTCGACTCCACGCTCTACCTCGGCGCCGACGCGGTGCTCACCCATCCGGCGGGAGCGCGGCTCTGGCTCTCCTACGGCAGCTACGAGATCGACTCGGCCGGGCGCGCGCTCTACGACCGCCGGCTCCACGGCTGGCTCGCGGAGCTGGTGCTCGAGGGGCGCCTCGCCTCTCCCGAGCTGCGCGCCTTCTACGTGGCGCTGCGCGCGAACGGCCTCGGCACCTACGACGGCGGCGAGGGCTACCTGCTCGACGTCCGCACCGGCCGTTCCCTCGGCTACAACCTGCGCGCGCTGGACGCCTACTCCGTCGCGATCGGCTGGCGCCTGACGCGCTGGACCACGCTGAAGCTCGAGTACACCCACCAGCGTTTCTCGCTGGTGCGCGGCGCCCGCGCTGCGCTCGGCGACGCGGCGGACGACACGGATTTCCTCGGCGCCGAGCTGGCGGTCTTCTTCTGATGGCGCGCCTGCTGGCGGGGCTGCTGCTCGCCGCGGCGCTCTCGCCGCCGGCGGCGGCGGGCGAGCTGCGCGGGCGCGTCGAGCTCGCGCTGCCGGGTCTCTCCCTCGCGGACGTGGGGCCGATCGTCGTCTACCTCGAAGGGGGCGCACCGGCGCCCGCGCAGGAGGCGCCCCCGGCGGAGATCCGCCAGCAGAACGCCCGCTTCTCGCCGCCCTTCCTGGCGGTGGCGCGGGGACGCGGCGTCTCGATGCCGAACGACGACGCCATCTATCACAACGTGTTCTCCTTCTCGGCGCCCAACGAATTCGATCTCGGGCTGTATCCGGGCGGCGAATCGCGCACGGTGACCTTCGAGCATGCGGGCGTGGTGCGGATCTTCTGCTCGATCCACGAGGCGATGAACGGCACGCTGTTCGTCGCCCCGACGCCGTGGTTCGCGGTGGTCGACGAAGCCGGCCGCTACGCCATCCCGCGCGTCCCCGCCGGCCGCTTCCGCCTGCGCACCTGGGCCGAGAAGCTCCCCCCGACCGAGCGCGACGTCACCCTCTCCGGCCCCACCACGACCCTCGACCTCCGGATCGACGGCGGGGACGGAGTCAACTAATCAACTAACTCAGACTCGATTTCACGTTCTGGTACCCGGGGGGTGAGTTAGTTGATTAGTTGACTCCGTCCCCTGTCCCGCCCTGCCCCGCCACCAGCGCTCGAGGGCGTCGGCGGGCATGGGGTGGGCGAAGAGATAGCCCTGGAGCTCGTCGCAGCCCCAGCGCTCCAGCAGCGCGCGCTGGGCGTCGGTCTCGACGCCCTCGGCCACGACGCGCAGGCCCAGCGCGTGGCCCATCGAGACGATCGCCGCGGTGAGCGCCGCTTCGCCGGCGCTCTCCGCGATGCCCTGGATGAAGGAGCGGTCGATCTTCAGCGAGTCCACCGGGAGCGCGCGCAGGTAGGAGAGGGACGAGTAGCCCGTGCCGAAGTCGTCGACCGCCACGCGCACGCCGCGCTCGCGGAGCGCCCGGAGCGCGCCGACGACGAGCTTCTCGTCCCGCAGCAGCATCGACTCCGTGATCTCGAGCTCGAGCCAGCTGGGCTCGAGCCCCGTCTCGGCGAGCACCCGCTCCACCAGCTCCACGACGTCACCGCCGCGGAACTGCTGCAGCGAGAGGTTCACGCAGACCGGCGCCGGGGGCAGGCCGCGCTCGCTGAAACGCACGCGGTCGGCGCAGCTCTGGCGCAGCACGAAGGCGCCGAGCGCGCCGATCATGCCCGTCTCCTCGGCGATCGGGATGAAAGCGTCGGGCATCACCATGCCGAGCTCGCCGTCGGGCCAACGCACCAGCGCCTCGATCCCCGCCACGGAGCGCCCATCCGCCGCCAGCTTCGGCTGGTAGTGAACCTGCAGCTCGCCCCGCTCGAGCGCGCCGCGCAGCCGCCCCTCGAGGATCAGTCGCTGGAGCGCAACGGCGTTCATCGACGCGGTGTAGAACTGGAAGTTGTTCCGCCCCTCCTGCTTGGCGTGGTACATGGCGGCGTCGGCATTGCGCAGCAGGGTCTCGGCGTCGTCGCCGTCGGCGGGGAAGGCGGCGATGCCGAGGCTGCCCGTGATCACGACCTCGTGGCCGGCGAGGAAGAAGGGGCGCTGCAGCACCTCGAGCAGCCGGCGGGCGACCTTGGCGAGATCGCGCGCGTCCGCCACGCCGGTGGCGAGCACCGTGAACTCGTCGCCGCCCAGCCGGGAGATCGCCGGCGGGCCCTCCGGACGCACCACGAGGTCGGTCTCCCGCACGCTCCGCACCAGCCGGTCCGCCACGCCCTGCAGCAGGCGGTCGCCCTCGCCGTGGCCGAAGGTGTCGTTGATGCGTTTGAAGTGATCGAGGTCGAGGAACACCACGCCGAAGGGGAGCTGCGAGCGCCGCGCCTGGGCGATCGCGAGCTCGATGCGCTCGCGGAACAGCATGCGGTTGCCGAGCCCGGTCAGGCTGTCGTGATAGGCGAGCCAGCGGATCTGCTCCTCCACCCGGCGGCGATCGGTGACGTCGAGGGCCGTGCCCTCGATGCCGCGGGCGCGGCCCTCGGAGTCGTAGAGGAGCTGGGCCTGGGTCTGCAGCACGCGCTCGCCGCCGTCGGGCACGACGATGCGGTGATCGATGTGGATGGGCGCGCCCTCGTCTCGGCAGCGCAGCGCGGCAGCCTCCACGGCCGCCCGGTCGTCCGGGTGGACGCGTGCCAGGAACTCCGGGAGGCGGGTGGTCGTCGGCCCCTCGAGCGCGAAGATGGCCCGCATCTCCGAGGAGACCTCCAGCTCGCCGCTCTCGAGGTCGAGGTGCCAGCTCCCCATGCGCGCCAGGCGCTGAGCGTTGGCGAGCCGCTCGCGGCTGCGGCGCAGCTCGATCGCGCCCGCGCTCGCGCGCAGCAGGTAGCGCACGCGGTGCGAGAGCACGAGCCAGGGGATCGGCTTGGTGATGAAGTCGGTGGCCCCCGCCTCGTAGGCGCGCCGGATCGAGTCGAGGTCGTCGAGGCCCGTCATGATCACGATCGGCACGTCGACGCCCCGCGGCGCCTTGCGGATCTCCTCGCAGACCGCAAAGCCGTCGCTGCCCGGCATGCGCACGTCGAGCAGCACCAGGTCGCAGGCGTGGGCGCGGAACAGCCGGATCGCCTCGGCGCCGTCGGCGGCCTCCTCGACGTCGATGCCCTCCGCCTCGAGGGCCTCGCCGACGAGGAGCCGCATGGTGGGATCGTCGTCCGCCACCAGCACCCGGGCGCGGCGCTTGCTCACGACGCCGCCCCCGCGAGCCCCTGCAGCAAGCCCCGCACGCGGAGCCACTCTTCCTCCAGGCGCTCGACTCGCTGCTTGGCGCGGCCCAGGTCGCCGGCGCGCGCGTCCTGCTCGAGGCTCGCCGCCTGCTCCTGCACCCCGCGCGCGCCGACGTTGCCGCTGCTCGACTTGAGCGCGTGCGCCACGAAGCGCAGTCCCTCGGCGTCGCCGGCCTCGAGGCTGGCGCGCAGGTCCTCGAGCTGGTCGGGAACGCTCGCCAGGTAGGCCGACACGACGCGCGCCACGATCGCCTCGCCGCGCGCCGGGTTCAGCGCGCGGATGGCCGCCAGCACGGCCTCGTCCACGGGCGCCGGCGCGCCCGGCCGCCCCTGCGAGCCGCCCTCCGGGAGCCAGCGCGCCAGCACCGCGCGGAGCTGCTCGCGGTCGAAGGGCTTCGGCAGGTAGTCGTCCATGCCGGCGGCGAGGCAGGCCTCGCGGTCGCCCTCCATGGCGTTGGCGGTCAGCGCGACGATCGGCGTGCGCGGCCCGCCGCCCTCGCGCTGGCGGATCGCGCGGGTCGCGGCGAAGCCGTCCATCCGCGGCATGTGGCAGTCCATCAGGATCGCGTCGTAGCGGGCCTGGCCGGCGATCTCGACGGCCTGGGCGCCGTCCTCGGCCAGGTGCACGTCGCAGCCGAGGCTGCGCGCCATCTCGCTCGCGACCTCCTGATTCACGCGATTGTCCTCGACCAGCAGCACCAGGCCGCGCAGCGCCCCCGCCGCGGAGCGCGCGCCCTCCGACACGGGGCGCGGCAGGCGCCCCGAGACCTGGGCGAAGGCCCGCCGCAGCTCGGCGAGCCGCACCGGCTTGGTGAGCCGCAGCTCGATTCCCGACGCGCGTAGCGCTTCCTCGTCGCCGCTCACGATGGAGGTGAGCATCAGCAGGCGGGGGTGGCCGAGCGACGCGCGGGCGCGGATCGACCGCGCCAGCTCGAGGCCGTCCATGCCGGGCATGTGCATGTCCAGCAGCACGAGCGCGTAGGGCGCGCCGGCCGCGGCCGCGCGCTCGAGCTCGCGAAGGGCTGCGGCGCCGTCGCCGGCCGCTCCGCTCCGCGCTCCCCAGGACAGCAGTCGATGCGTGAGGATCTCGCGATTCGTGGCGTTGTCGTCGACCACCAGCACGCGCATGCCGGCCACGTCGTCGGCGGACGGCTCGGCGAGGGGCGCCTGCGCGCGCTCCAGCACCACCGTGAAGGAGAAGCGCGAGCCCCGCCCCTCCTCGCTCTCGACCTCGATGCGGCCGCCCATCAGCTCGACGAGCTGCCTGCAGATGGCGAGCCCGAGCCCGCTGCCGCCGTAGCGGCGCGTCGTCGAAGCGTCGGCCTGCTCGAAGGGTTCGAACAGCGAGGCGCGCGCGGAGGCGGGGATGCCGATGCCGGTATCGCGCACCTCGAAGCGCACGGCGACGCCCGCCTCTCCCGGGACGGGCGCGGCGGCGACCTCCACCACCACCTCGCCGCGCTCGGTGAACTTCACGGCGTTGCCCACCAGGTTGGTGAGGATCTGGCGCAGCCGCCCCGGGTCCGCCTTCACCAGGCCCGGCAGCGTCTCGGAGAGGCGGCAGGCGAGCTCCAGCCCCTTGCTGTGGGCGCGCTCGGCGAGCAGCGAGAGCACGTCCTCCACCATCTCCACCAGGTCGCAGTCGATCCGCTCGAGGCGGATCTTGCTGGCCTCGCCCTTCGAGAAATCGAGGATGTCGTTGATGACGGAGAGCAGCAGCTCTCCGGAGTGGCGCACCGTCTCTGCGATGCGCCGCTGGCGGGGCGTGAGATCGGTCTCGAGGAGCAGATCCGTCATGCCCATCACGCCGTTCATCGGCGTGCGGATCTCGTGGCTCATGTTGGCCAGGAACTGGGACTTCGCGACGCTCGCCTGCTCGGCCCGGCGCGCGTTCTCCTTCGCCTGCTCGGAGGCGCGCTCGAGAGCCGTGGTGAGGCGCGCCCAGCCGCGCGAGAGGAACACGCTGGCGAGCATCGCGAGCGCCAGACCGGCGCCCCCCGCCGCCAGCAGATTGCGGCGCGCATGCGCCAGGGCAAGGCGCTCCGCCGCGAGCGAGCTCGTCACCGCGAGGCTCCAGTCGCCGAAGCGGCGCACGACGAGGGAGAGCCCCTCGCCGGGGGCGGGCGCGCCCCGCGTCAGCAGGACGCGGGCGCCGCAGGTGTCCGACCACTCCTCGAGGCGGGCGGGCGAGAGCCGCTCCGCGGCGACCAGGGTCCCCACCGGCTCGCCGCCGGTGAGGAGCGGGACCTCCGCCAGCGCGTAGTGGCGCCCCCCTTCCTCGAAGAGCGGGCCCCGTCCGCGGGCGCGAGCGGCGAGGTCCGGATCGCTGCCCGCCGACGCCACGCCCCCGCCCCGGCCGACGAAGGCGATCGACGCAGCCCCCTCGCGCCGCGCCAGCTCGCCGGCGTAGAAGCGCAGGGTCGCCTCGTCGCCCAGGTCGAGGGCGGCGCGAAACTGGGGGGTCCCGGAGATCGCGCGGTAGCGCTCTCCCAGCCCCGCCAGGTGCCCGTCCAGCAGGCGCTCGGCCGCGTGGCGGGCCCGCTCGAGGCGCGCGGCGGCCGCCCCCTCGAGGTCGCGAGTCAGGGCCCGCTCCTGGAAGGCGAGGATCAACGCGGTCGGCAGGGCGGCCACCCCGACCAGCGTCAGCATCAGGCGTGCAAAGACGGTAAACCGCACCGTCTCGCTGCTTCGGCGATGCGAAAGGCCCCCTTGACCTGGGATGGCCTTCCAGCCCCCGAGGGGAAATCGACGCAGCGCGTCGATTTCTCTTGCCAGAACTCCGGGTTCCAGGGTATCAATGGTGACGTGGGTCACAGGCCAGGCTTCTCTGGCGCTGCCCTGGTGGGAGATTCTGCATGAGTTCGTTGAAGCGCATGGGGATGGTGCTGGCTGTCGTTGTGGCGTTGGGAGTTCCCCAGACGGCGAGCGCTTTCTCGTTCTCGGGTTGGCTCAGCGAGTTCTTCAAGGCTCTGAAGGAGCGCGAGCATCGCGGTCACGACTGGACGCGAGACTGGCCGCGTCACGACTGGCCCAAGCCGAGGCAGGAGCCTGCGGTGCCGGAGCCGACCGCGGCTCTGCTGTTCGGTCTGGGCACGCTGGTGGTCGCTACGCGCACGCGCGCGCGCAAGGCCCGCTAGCCCTTTCACGGTTCGAGCGAGCGCCAGCGGAGCCGGGCTCCGCTGGCGCTTCGCATTTGGCGGCCCGCACGTATCATGGGGCGCACTCAGGAGGGCCCCATGCCGCGGATTCGCGCCGCCTTCGCTTGCCTCGCCCTGCTCGGCGCCGCGCAGCCCGCGGCCGCGCTCTTCCACCTCGCCGTGATCGACGAGGTGATGACGAGCTACGACGGCGACTTCGACGTGCAGTTCGTCGAGATCAAGATGAACGTCGCGAGCCAGACCTTCGTCGAGAACAGCGTGCTCGGCATCTTCGACGGCAGCGGCAACTACGAGGGCGACGCGCTCGTCGTGCCCGGCAATCTGGCGAACGGCGGGGCGGGCGTGCGCTGGCTCATGGGCACCCCGGCCTTCGAGGCCGCCTCGGGCATCCAGGTCGACTTCGAGTTCGCACCCGGTCTGGTCGCCGGCTCCGGCATGATCTGCTGGGGCGCCCCCGGCACGCTGCCCCCCGCGGACCCGAACAGCTGGGACCACACCGACCCGGCGAACTACGTCGACTGCGTGGCCTACGGCGGCTACAGCGGCCCCACCAACACCTACATCGGCGATCCCACGCCGATCGAGCCCGACGGGCACAGCCTGCAGCGCATCACCGAGAGCCACGACAACCTCACGGACTTCGCCTGCGGCGATCCGGCGAACCCGACGAACAACGCCGGCGAAACGGCGGACCTCGCCGCCACCATCCCCTGCCCCGAGCCCTCGCAGATCCTGCTGCTGCTCGCCGGCGCCGGCGCGTTGATCCCCGCTCAGGCGCGCGCGAAGCGCCGCCGGTAGCGCGCCGGCGGGAAGAAGGCGAGCCACTCGCAGACGGCGGTCAGCAGGATCAGCAGCGAGGACGCGCCCAGCAGCGAGGGGGGGAGCTGGTGCCGGCCGGCGAGCTGCGCGAGCAGGTGGACGAGCGCGACGCCCACGAGCGCGAGCGTCCCGACTCCCCAGAGCAGCAGCCGCTCGGCCACCAGCGGGTCGCCGAGCCCGATGCGCACGCGGCGGCGCAGCACCCCGTGGTAGCGGAGCGATTCGAAGGTCGACCATCCGTAGCCGGCGAGGAGCGCGAAGTTGGGCCCCCAGCGCCCGAGCCAGAAGCCGACCGGCTCCTCCGCGTGCGATACGTGCAGCACCCAGCTCCCGTAGATGCCGAGGGCGGTCCACACCGCGTAGGCGGCCAGCAGCGCGCCCGCGATCCGGCTCTGCGGGCGGAACACCTGGCGCGAGAACAGGGCGATCAGCACGCCGCCCGTCGAGATGCCGACGACGCCCGCGAAGGAGCCGTAGCCGGCCAGCCGCTCCGGGAACAGGCGCAGCGACTCGGCGGCGATCAGCAGCGAGTAGCCGAGGGCGCCCGCCACGAGGAAGTTGAGGCCGATCGCGAGCTCGGGGAGCTTGCGCGTGCGCGCGGCCAGGGTGAGCAGGCGCACGCCGAGCAGCAGGCTCACGACGACGAACGACGGGAAGCCGATCAGCCCGAGTAGCTCGGCCATGGCTCGCCTGTCGGCGCTTCGCGCCGAGCCCTTGAGCGCCGCTACGCCGCGACCACGGCCTCGCCCGCCGCGGAGCGGAGCTCCTGGTAGCGCGGCGGATCGCCGACGCCGAGCTCGGCGCGCACCTCGGCCAGCGGCCGGGCGAGCAGCGCCTCCCAGTCCTGCGCCGGAAGCCATGCCGCGCGCTTGCCGCGCCGGTAGGCGTCGCGCAGGAACGGGCGCACCCAGGGCGCCCCCGCGCCCGCCTTCCACCAGGCCATCGCGACGATGGCGCCGATGCCGCGGTTGCGCGTCTGCGCGTAGGTGAAGGCGAGCACCGCCGCCTCGCCGATCAGGTCGCGCCCGTAGCCCGTGACGACGTGCCAGAGATCGTGCTGGTCGCGCATGCGCGCGCCGACCAGACGGCGGCCGGGGGGCAGCGCGGGGTCGGGCCCGCGGCCGCCTTCGACGCTCGCCTCGACCAGGCCCTCGGGGCTGATCTGCTCGCGCCCCATGAACTCCGCGTAGCAGCGGCCGAGGCTCCCGGGAGGGAGCGCGAGCAGCGCCTCGCGATTCGCGAGGGTCGGCAGCAGCTCGCGCTGCTCCGCCAGGATGCGCGCGCCGCTCGGGGTGCTGCGGAAGCGCTCGTAGAGGCGCTCGCCGCTCCGGCCGGAGAGGGCGTCGATCAGCTCGAACACGTGCTTCGTCTCGTCGGGGTTGCCGACGAGCGCGCGGAGGGCGCGCCAGGCGGCGAGGGGGCGGATGCGGTTCGTGGCCATCCCAGATCCTCCGGGCACTGGAGCCTATACTTACAATACTGTAAGTTGAGTGTCAATGGCCCGTACCCGCCGCAGCGCTCCCGAAGCCCGCCGCGCCATCCTCGAGGCGGCGGAGAAGCGCCTGCGCGAGGGCGGCCCGGAGGCCGTGCGCCTCCAGGATCTGGCCCGCGACCTCGGCGTCTCGCACCCGGCCATCCTCCATCACTTCGGCAGCCGCGACGGCCTGATGGTGGCGCTGGCGCGCCACGTGGCGGCGACGCTCGAGACCGAGCTGCTGGATGCGCTGCGCGCGGCGCAGAGCGAGGACACGGTGCTCGACGTGCTGGAGCGCGTCTTCGATACGCTCGGCGACGCGCGCCATGCGCGGCTGCTGGCCTGGCGCGCGCTGGCGGGCGGCGCGCTGCCGGATCCCGACCCGGCGCGCCGGGGCCTCGGCGCGATCGCGGCGCTCGTCCACGAGCGCCGCAGCGAGCTGGCGCGCGCGGACGGTCGCCCCGCTCCGCCGCGCGAGGACTCCGAGTTCATGGTGCGCCTCGCCACCGCGGCGCTGCTCGGCGACGGCCTCGCCGGCGAGACCCTCGACCACGGCTTCGGGCACGCCCCCGACGGCGGCGCGGCGCGGCGGCGCTTTCGCGCCTGGCTCGCGCGCCTGCTGGTAGCCCACGAAGGCCTCAGTCCTCCCCGACCAGCAGCTCCAGGATCGCCTCCCGCTGCTGGCGGGCGTCCTCGCGGCCGAGCTCCACGAGCTCCGCGGTGAACTGGGCGTCGAAGTAGAGGTAGGAGAGCAGGTCCGCCTCGTCCTCGGGCACGCCGCGCAGCGCGAAGCGGGTGAGCAGCGCCGGGAGTGCGCCCAGCTCGCGGCCGCCGCTGCGCTGGCGGCAGCGCGCGGCGAGCGAGCCGACGTCGACGCTGGGGCGGATCGTGGTCTGCTTCACCGTGCGATAGCCGACCCCGCGCTGGGCGCGCACCGCGACGTTCATCCGGTCGAGGAACTCCTCGCCGTAGACCTCCTCGCCGCGCGCGATCCAGGCGTTCACCAGCTCCATCTTCTGCAGCTCGTACTCGAGCTGGTCTAGTAGCAGCGCGTTCAGCACCTTGCCGAGCAGGAAGGCGGGCTGGGTGATCGATTCCTCGGGGTACTCGGCGAGCCCCGCGGTGCTGCGCGGCGCGTGCTTGAGCGCCACCACCAGCACGCGGTCGGCGGCGAGGCGCAGCGCCGGCGAGAGCGGCGTGTTCATGCGCAGGCCGCCGTCGACGAAGTAGCCGTCGCCGATGCGGACCGCCGGGAACAGGAACGGGATGGCCGCCGAGGCGCGCACGTGCGGCGCCGCGATCTCCGTGACCACCGCCCGCGCGTTGGGGTCGCGCACCCAGGGCTTCGGGTCGGCGAGGCGCCCGTCCTGGAACACCGCGATGCGTCCGGTGCGCACCTCGGTGCAGGAGATGCAGAGCGCGCCCAGGTGGCCCCGCTCGAGGTTCGCGCGCAGCGCCCGCCACGGGATGCGCTCGGCCACGATGCGCTCGAGGGGCGTCAGGTCGATCAGGCCGCCGACGGCGTCCGGTGACCCGCCGCCGCCGCCTCCCACGCTGCGCGCCAGGCGCGTGAGCCCCAGGGCGCGCAGCGGCACGCCCACGAGATCGGTGGCGCGGATCTTCACGACGTCGCCGAGCCGCATGCCCCGCCAGGTTTCGGTCAGGCCCTTCGAGCGCTCGCGGCCGCGGCCCGCCGCCGTCGCCGCCACGTAGGCGGCGTGGATGGCGCCGACGCTGGTGCCGCTCACCACGTCGAACTCGAAGCCCCGCGGCAGCTCCGGGTAGATGCTCTCGAACAGGTACGAGAGCACGCCCGCCTCGTAGGCGCCGCGCGCGCCACCTCCCGAGAGCACCAGGGCGACGCGGCGGCCACCCGGCGCCCCGGGCGCGAGCACGGGCTCGAGGCGTCGGAGCGGCTGCGTCACGCCGCAGACGGTGGCGCATCGGCGCCGCCCGCGCCGCCAGCGCGTTCAGCCGCGCGAAGTGAGCGGGTACAGGAGCTGGCGCAGCCAGCCCGGCGGCACGGGATTCCCGTCGATGCCGTAGCGCTCCGGCCAGCGGCCCTCGGGCAGGTAGAGCGTCCCGAACAGCCAGTCGAGGATCGGGAGGTGCACCGCGAAGTTCTTGTCGCGCGCCTCCGGCTCGGCCGCGTGGTGCCAGTGGTGGAAGCGCGGCGTGGCCAGCACGCGCTCGAGGAGCGCGCTCCGCCCGCGCAGGTTGGCGTGGATCCAGGTCGCCTGGAAGCTGACCCAGAGCAGGTAGCCGGCGAGCGCGGCCCGCTCGAAGCCCAGCACGAAGAGCGGCGCGAACACCACCGCGCGGGTGACCACCGCGTCCACCAGGTGGAGCCGCGAGCCCGCCAGCCAGTCGAGCGCCTCGCTCGAGTGGTGGACGGCGTGGAAGCGCCAGAGCCACGGCACGGCGTGGAAGGTGCGGTGGGCCGCGTAGCCCGCGAGATCCGCCACCAGCACCGCCTCGGCGAGCTGCAGCGCGAGCGGCTGGGCAGCCACCGCCTGTTGGAGCGCGGGGTGCACGGCGACGCGGAACAGCAGCAAGGCCGGGGCCAGGGTGAGCAGCGAGATCACCTGGATCAGCAGGTGGCTCGCGAAGAAATGCGCCAGGTCCGTGCGCCAGCCGCGCCGGAAGACGGGCTGCTGCGGGAGGCGCGCGAAGGCGCGCTCCAGCGGCACGGCGAGCGCCGCCAGCAGCAGCAGGTCGAGCACGAACCAATCGAGGCCCAGGTGCGGGGAGCGCGGAACGGGCTCCGCGACCTCGACGCCCGCGCCGCCGGCGAGCTGCGCGGCCAGCGCCAGCGCGACGCCGAGCGCGCCGAGCCGGCGTCCACGATCGAAGAGCAGCGCGAGCCCTCCGAGCAGCAGCGCAGCCGCGAGCCCGGTCGCGATCGACGTGCGCACCAGCGCCATCGGGTAGACGGCGCGCAGCTCCGGCGTGGTGAGCAGCGCCGGGAAGTGCAGGCAGAGCACCGCGAGCAGCCCGAGGCAGCCGAGGAAGGCGGAGAGGATGCCGGGGAGCCAGCGCCTGCCGAGCTGGATCCGGCCGCGGTCGTCGAGCGCTCCCTCCGCCATGCCGCTACATCGAGCGCCCGCGCGCCGGGCCTGAGCGTCCGGAACGCGGATCGCGCTCGCAGGTCAGGGCGACGGCGGGGGGTAGGAAACCCCGCGGACGATCCCCTCCTGGAGCCAGAACTCGTAGGCCAGCACGTCTCGCACGCGTCCCCGCTTCGCGCTGCGGCGCACGCCCCTCTCGCCGACCAGACCGATTCCCTCGACGTACCAGCTCGCGAGCCGCCGTTTGTCCGCCCACCCCGTCGGTCGATACCCCGGGTTCACGAACGCCTTGCCGAACCAGAAGAACGACTCACCGACCCGGCTCCGGGAATCGACGAGCGCAGCTTCCGGATGCGACGCGTAAGGCGTCTCCAGCGGACCGAGCTCTGCGAGCCGCTGATGTCCGCGCAGCTTGTAACGGTGAGGGGCGAGGACGAATAAGGAGTTGACCCAGCGATCCGAAACGCGCATCGCGCGCTCGGCGGGCAGGGAGAGCGCGCGGACGCGCGCGCGGCTGGCGAGCTCGGCCACGAACGGCGGGGTCTCGCCCGTTTCTCCCCAGGCGTAGCTCGCGGCCGCCTGGGCGCCCGGAGCCACGACCTCGAAGTCGAGCAGGGAATCGCCCTCGGCGTCCACGTAGCGCTTCTCGATGCGCCAGCCGCCCGGGACGGGCTCGATCGCCGTGATCTCCTCACGGACCCACTCTCCGCCCGCCTCCACGAACACCTTGTAGTCGCCGACCTCGGGCAGCGGGGCGATGAACTCGGTGAGGTCCAGCGTCTCCCCGGCGCGGGCGGTGACGGCCCCCAGCGAGAGGAGTGCCGCGAGGAAGAACGCGAGTCGGGAGGCCATGCGCCCGCAATTCTGCACCAAGGCGGGCGGGGAAGAAAAGCCCCTTCTCCGATCTCGTCCGCCGACCTCGGCCTCCGGCGGGCGGCCGCGGCATACTCCGCAGGGCAACCCGCGGAGGACCCCGTGTCCTACGAGCTGAACCGTCGCCTCGCCGCCCGCCGCCCGCCGCTCGGGCCCGCCGCCGAGGTCGACCCCATCACCGCCGGCATCCTGCGCGGCGCCTTCGAGACCATCTGCTACGAGGTGGCCACCCACCTCGGGCGCTGCGCGTCGTCGGCCATCATCAACCAGTCGAACGAGCGCAACGCCAGCATCCTCGATGGCCGCGGCCGCCTCGCCGGGATCTCCGTGGGCATCCCACAGCTCCTGTTCATCTCGCCGATGAGCGTGCGCTACGCCCTCGAGCTCCGGGACCGCGACGGCTGGGGGCCGGGCGACGTGTTCGTCGCCAACGACCCGGAGGCCGGGGGCGGGCACCTGCCGGACTACAACGTGTTCGCCCCCGTCTACGACGAGCGCGGCGAGATCGTCGTGATCCAGGCGCTGCAGGCCCACCAGGGCGACACCGGCGGCAAGGACCCCGGCGGCTTCTCGGTGGACGCGCGCGAGCTCCAGGCCGAGGGCCTGATCATCCCGGTGCTGAAGCTCGTCGAGCGCGGCCGGCCGCGCGACGACGTGCTGGCCCTGCTGGCGCGCAACAACCGGCTGCCGAGCTTTGCCGGCGACATTGCCGCCATGATCTCGGCGGTACAGAAGGGCGCCGAGCGGCTCGGCGAGCTGCTCCGCAAGTACGGCGCGGACGTCGTGCGCGCCGCGATCGACCGGAACATCGCCGAGACCGAGCGGCGCTTCCGCGGCGAGGTCGCCCGCTGGCCCGACGGGCGCTACGAGGCGGAGGTGCTGATCGACCACGACACGGTCGGCAACCGAGACGTGCGGGTGCGCGCCGCCTGCATCGTCGATGGCGACCAGCTGACCGTCGACCTGACCGGCAGCGACGACCGGCCCGAGCTGGTCTGCGTGTGGAACACCTTCTCCAACACGCGCGGCTACGCGATGGCGCAGCTCGCCTCGATGGTCGACCCGACGCTGCCGAAGAACGAGGGCCTGTTCGACGCCGTCGAGATGATCGTACCCGAGGGCTCGATCCTGCAGCCGCCGCCCGGCAAGCCGGTGGCCCTCGGCGCCTTCCACCCGGCGGTCGAGGTCGGCGAGGCGATCTGCATCGCGCTCTCCGGCATCCTGCCCGAGCGCTCCTGCCCCCAGGTGTACAAGCTCGGCATGCCGAACGCCGTGATCGGCGCCGACGCGCAGGGGCGCATGTGGATGGACCAGGGCGTCGACGTGCGCGCCTCCGATGCGTCGGCCACCGCGGGCCTCGACGGTTGGGGCGCGATGTGCGCCGGCCTCGGCAACCTGATCCTCGCGAGCGCGGAGGAGGCGGAGAGCCGCTTCCCGGTGCTGAACCTCGCGCGCGAGCTGACGACCGACACCGGCGGCGCCGGCCGCTGGCGCGGGCAGCCCGGCACGCTGAACGTGAAGCAAGTGCTGGAGCCCTGCACGGCGGTGGCCTGGATGGTGTCGCGCCGCCACCCGCTGCGCGGCCTGCGCGGCGGCGACGACGCCGCGCCCTACGCCAACCATTTCCTGGTGGGCACGCCACAGGAGTACGAGGTCGAGGGCTCCGTCGCCGCGCAGCTCCCCGCCGGCGCGGTGACCGCGTACCAGTACGGAGGCGGAGCCGGCTTCGAGAGCCCGCTGCTGCGCGACCCCGAGGCCGTGAAGGAAGACGTCCTCGACGAGTACGTGAGCCCTACGGCCGCCCGCGAGCGCTACGGCGTGGTGCTGCGCGGCTCCCTCGAAGAGGGCACGCTGGAGCTGGATCTGCCCGCCACCCGCGCGCTTCGCGAACGCCTCGCCGCAGAGCGGCGGCGGGCCGCCGCGGCGGGATCCGCGCGATGAGCTGGCGCGTCGGCATCGACATCGGCGGCACCTTCACCGACTTCGCCCTCCAGAAGCCGGACGGGATCGCGCTCGAGAAGGCGCTGTCGACCCCGGAGGACCGCTCGCTCGCGGTGATGGACGGCCTCGCGAAGCTGGCCGCGCGCGAGGGCCTCGCGCTGCGCGACTTCCTCGCGCGGCTGGACGCGATCGTCCACGGCACGACGGTGGGCGACAACACGCTGATCGAGGGCAACGGCGCCGTCACAGGCCTGCTGACCACCGAGGGCTTCCGCGACGAGCTCGAGCTGCGGCGCGGCTACAAGGAGGACATCTGGGACGTGCGCCTGCCGCCGCCGCCTCCGATCGTGCCGCGCCGCCGCCGCCTGACCGTGCCCGAGCGCGTGCGCTTCGACGGCAGCGTGCACCGCCCCCTCGACGAGGACGCCGCGCGCCGCGCTCTGCGGCGCCTCGCGAGGCAGGGCGTCGAGTCCCTGGCCGTCTCGCTGTTGTTCTCCTTCGTGAATCCCGCCCACGAGCGGCGCCTCGCGATGCTCGCGGCGGAGGAGCTGCCGGGCGTGCCGCTCTCGCTCTCCCACGAGGTGATGCCCAAGGCCCCGGAGTTCGAGCGCACCAGCACCACGGTCGTGAACGCCTACCTCGGGCCGCGCGTGTCGGGCTACCTCGACCGGCTGAGCGAGCGCCTGCGCGAGGCGGGCTTCGCCCGCGAGCTGCTGGTGATGCAGTCGAGCGGCGGCGTGATGACGCGCGCCTACCTGCGAGAGGCGCCGGTCCGCATCCTGGCTTCGGGGCCGGCGGCCGGCGTGATCGGCGGCGCGTGCGTCGGCGCCGCGAAGGGCGCGCCGGACCTGCTGTGCGTCGACATGGGCGGCACCAGCTACGACGTCTCGGTGGTGCGCGGGGGCGTGGCGCCCGCGCAGCCCGGCTGGAACTGGCACCACCGCTACGTCGTGGGCCTCCCCATGGTGAGCGTCGAGACCCTCGGCGCGGGCGGCGGCTCGATCTGCCAGGTGCGCGGCGGCGCGCTCCAGGTGGGCCCCGAGAGCGCGGGCGCCGACCCGGGCCCGGTCTGCTACGGGCGCGGCGGAACGCTGCCCACCGTGACCGACGCGAGCCTCGTGCTCGGACTGCTCTCGGAGGCGAGCGAGTTCGCGGGCGGCAGCTTCCGGCTGACGCGGCGCGGAGTCGCCGAGGCCTTCGCCAAGCACGTGGCGGAGCCCCTCGGGCGGAGCGTCGAGGACGCCGCCTTCGACTGCTGGCGGCTGGTGAACGCCAACATGACCCAGGCCGTGCGCCGCACCACCGCCGAGCGCGGCGTCGATCCCCGCGAGCTCTCGATGCTGGCCTACGGCGGCAACGGCCCGCTCTTCGCCGCGATCCAGGCGCAGGAGCTCGGCATCCGCCGCGTGCTGGTGCCGAAGGCGTCGCCGGCCTTCTCCGCCCTCGGCGCGCTGGCGGCGCGGCCCTCGGTCGACGAGGAGCGCTCCTACCTGGCGCCGATCTCGCGCGCCGACCTCGCGCGCCTGCGCGCGCTCTTCGAGGAGCTCGATGCGCGGGCCGAGGCGTTCCTGGCGGCCGCCGGCCGCCCGCGTCGGGACGTCTGCGCCCGCTACCAGCTGAACCTCCGCTATCCCGGGCAGAACTGGTCGCTCGCCGTGCTCGTGGCGGAGCGGCGCGGGCCGCGCGACCTCTCGTTCCTGGGCGAGCGTCTCCCGGCCGACGCCGCCGCGAGCTTCCACCGCCTGCATCGCGAGGAGTACGGCCACGCGCGCCTCGCCGAGGAGCCGGAGATCACGGGCGTCCGGCTCACCGCCTCCTGCGAGGTGCCGGCGCCTCCGTTCGGCGGCGGCTTCGCGGCGCCGCGCCGCGAGCCGGCGCCGCGCCGGGCCCGGCGCGCCAACCTGGGCGAGGGCTTCGCCGACACCGCCATCTTCCACGGGCCGGACCTTCGGCCCGGCGACGCCGTGAAGAGCCCCGCGGTGATCGAGGAGACCTTCACGACGATCGCGGTCTACCCGGGCTTCGAGGCGCGCGTCGACGACGCCGGCGACTACGTGCTCGAGCGCGTGGCCTGAGCCCGCGCCTCACTCCACGTAGCCGAGCGCCCGCAGCTCGCGCTCCGTCTCGCGCCGGTCCGCCTCGAGCTCCGCCGGGCTGCGCTCGGCGAGGCGGCGGGTGCGCTGGGCCTCGCTCGCGGCGCGGATCGCCTCGAGGCGCTCCCGCAGCGCCGCGACCTCCGCGGGCATCGCCGCGGAGTGGTCGCGCGTCTCGCCGGGGTCGGCGGCGAGGTCGTAGAGGGCGAAGCGCCCACCGGCGTGGGCGACGAGCTTCGAGGTCCCGACGATGAGCGCGTCGATGCCGCGCTCCGGCTCCTTCGAGCTCCCCGCGTACACCGCGCGGCCCTCCTCCGTCGCGGCGCCGCGCAGCAGCTCCGCGAAGCTCGCACCGGGCTCGGCGGCGGGCTCGCCGAGCAGCTCACGAAGCGTGGGCGTCAGATCCGTCAGCGAGACGGGCTGCGCCACGCGGTGGCCCGCCGCGATGCCCGGGCCCGCCACGATCAGCGGCACGCGGAGCAGCGGCTCGATCAGCGCGTGTCCGTGCAGGAACAGCCCGTGCTCTCCGAAGGCCTCGCCGTGGTCGGCGGTGAAGACGAAGATCGTGCGCCGGAGCAGCCCGCGGTAGACGAGGGCGTCGATCATCCGCCCGACGAGCTCGTCCATCCACTCGACCTCGGCGTGGTAGAGCGCGCGCAGCAGGCGGAGCTCCGCCTCGCTGAAGGACGGCGCGTGCTCGGCGAGGCGGTGCTCGGCGCGCCGCTGGCCGAGGGAAGCGTAGAAGGCCAGCGGGTGCGGGAGGCCCTCGGCGAGCCACGCCAGCGAAGCCAGGCGCTCGCGCGGCGGCGCGTAGGGCGCGTGGGGGTCGAGGCCCCAGCGCACCAGGAAGAACGGCTGGGGCGGCGCGTTCAGGAACTCGAGGGTGCGCTCCATGCGGACGGCGCGGACGTCCTCGACGTCGTCCGCTCGCCGCGGCTCCGGCAGCGCCTCGAAGCCCTGGAACACGTTCGGGCGCAGCGTGACGCGGTTCTCGATGTCGAAGCGCAGCGTCCAGCCGCGCGCGGCCAGCGCCTCGCCGAGCAGCGGCTCGGCGTCGGGCACGTGGTAGGCGCCGGCCTCCTCGCCGAGCGGGCGGTCCGAGAACGCGCTCGCCGGGCTTCCCGTGAACAGCGACACGGCCGAGGGCAGCGTCCAGGGAGCGGGGCTGTAGGCGTGCTCGAAGAGCGTGCCGCGCTCGGCGAGTCCGCACAGGTTCGGCGTGCGCGCCCGCCCCCCGTAGCAGGAGAGCGCGTCGGCGCGCAGCGTGTCCGAGACGACGAGGACGACGTTGGGGCGCTCCGCGCCACCGCAGCCGAGCGCGAAGGCGGCGATCGCCAGGAGCCGGAGAGGCGCGAGCGCCGCGCGCATCGGCGCAGCTTGGCACACGCAGGTGGGCGGGGCAACGCGCGCGGCGGTACCGTTGGAGGCCCACGCCCCAGCGCAGGAGGCGCCCATGGAAGGCCAGCGCGCGTACGACGTCGTCGTGTTCGGAGCGACCGGCTTCACCGGCCGGCTGGCGGCGGAGTACCTCGCGGGCCGCATGCGCGGCCGCAGCGAGCGCCTCGCGCTGGCGGGACGCCAGCCGGCGAAGCTCGACGCGGCGAAGCGAGCCCTCGCGCAGCTCGGCGCCGCCTCCGTCGGCGTCCTCCAGGCCGACGTCGAGGACCCCGGCTCCCTCGAGAAGCTCGCCGCGTCGGCGCGCGTGGTGCTGACCACGGTGGGGCCCTACCTGCGCTACGGCGAGGGCCTGGTGCGCGCCTGCGCGCGCGCGGGCACCGACTACGTCGACCTCACCGGCGAGGGCACCTTCGTCGACCGCATGCTCGAGCGCTACGACGCCGAGGCGCGGGCCAGCGGCGCGCGCATCGTGAACGCCTGCGGCTTCGACAGCATCCCGGCGGATCTCGGCGCCCACTTCACCGTGGGCGAGCTGCCGGAGGGCGAGCCCCTCGAGGTCGCGGCCTACGTCGAGAGCGGCGGCGAGCATCCCGACTGGCGCGGCCGCTGGCACAGCATCTCCGGCGGCACCTGGCACTCGGCGATCGGGTTCCTGACCCGCGAGGACATGGCGCGCGCGCGCGGATCGCTGGCGGAGGCCGCGGCGTCGGCGCCGGCGGGCCGCAGCGTGGGCATGCTCCCCGAGCGCGTGCGGCGCGCGCCGCCCCCGGTCGGCGGCTGGGCGCTGCCGATGCCGACCATCGACCGCGTAGTGGTGCTGCGCAGCGCCGCGGGCGACGCGCGCTACGGTCCGCGCTTCCGATACGGGCACAACCTGCGCGTCGGCTCGCTCGCCGGCGTCGCGGGCGCGGCGGTCGGCGCCGGCGCACTGTTCGCGCTCGCCCAGCTCGGACCGACGCGCCGCATGCTGCTCTCGCTGAAGCAGCCGGGCGACGGGCCGACACCCGAGGAACGCGCGCGCAACCACTTCAGCGTCACCTTCGTCGGCAGCGCGCCGGGCGCGCGCGTCGTCACCCGCGTGAGCGGCGGCGACCCCGGCTACGGCGACACCGCGAAGATGATCGGCGAGGCGGCCCTCTGCCTGGCCGACGACCGCGACCGACTCCCCGACCGCGCCGGCGTGCTGACTCCCATCCTCGCGATGGGCGACGCGCTGCTCCCGCGCATCCGGGGCGCGGGCATCTCGGTCGAGGTGGTGCAGCGGAGCTGACGGCGTCCATGGCGAACGAGAGTCGGGGGATGGCGGGCGCCGCCGGGCGGCCGTTCTCCCGGGCCGAGACGCTCCCTCCCCGTTGGTACCGGGACCCGGCCGTCTACGCCCTCGAGGAGGAGCGCATCTTCCGGCGCGAGTGGCTCTGCGTGGGCCGCGAGGATCAGCTCCCCGAGCCCGGCGACTACTTCGCCTTCGAGCTGCTGGGCGAGCCGCTCGTGGCGGTACGCGACGAGGCCGGCGCGCTGCGCGTGCTCTCGAACGTCTGCCGCCATCGTTGGATGCCGGTGGCGACGGGGCGCGGCAACCGCCGCTCGTTCCAGTGCCCGTACCACCTCTGGACCTACGGCCTCGACGGGCGGCTGCGCGGCGCGCCGGAGATGGATCGCAGCGAGGGCTTCGACCGCGCGGCGTGCCGGCTGCCAGAGCTGCGCGTCGAGTGCTTCGAGGGCTGGATCTTCGCGAGCTTCGATCCCCGGGCGACCCCGCTCGGGCCCCGGCTCGAGGGGCTGCGGCGCGCGATCGCGCCCTACCGACCCGCGGCGCTGCGCACGGCGGAGCCCCTCGAGTTCGAGCACGACTGGGACTGGAAGGTGATGGTCGAGAACTTCCTCGAGTCCTATCACCACATGGGCCCCCACCGCGACACGCTCCAGCCCCTGGTCCCGGCGGCGGGCACCTGCGGCGTGGAGAGCGACGGGCCCTGGGCGGTGCTCCACAACCCCACGGGCGACGGCTCGCCCATCCCTCCCCTCTTCCCGGTGACGCCGGGCCTCTCGGACGCCCAGCGCGCGGCCTTCGTGGTCGGCGCGATCTTTCCCACCCACCTCTTCTCGGTGCAGCCGGACTCGATGCTCTGGTACCACCTCGAGCCGCGCGGCCCGCAGCGCTTCGGCCTGCGCATCTACCCGTGCGTGCCCGAAGCCGCGCTCGGCGATCCCGCGCAGCGCGGCAACGTCGACGCCTTCCGCGCCTTCGCGGACACCATCCACGGCCAGGACATCGAGGCCTGCCAGGGCGTGCAGGCCGGGCTGCGCAGCCGTCTGGCCGAGCCCGGTCGCCTCTCGCACCTCGAGCTCTGCGTCTGGCAGCTCCACCAGTACGTTCGCGAGCGGCTGGGCGGCGAGGCCTGACAGCCGCCGCCGGCCTCAACCCGGAGGCGCTGCCGTCAGCTCCTCGAGCTCCCGCCGGTTCGTTTCCGGAACGAACAAGAAGACGGCCGCTGCACCCAGGCTGGCCAGGGAGAGCAGCGCGATCACGGGCGGCAGATCCTCCGGCGAGTCGGTGAGGAGACCTACCAGCAGCAGCCCGAGCGACCAGCCCAGCGTCTGCACCAGGATCAGCCAGCCCCCCGCCGTGGCGCGGTGAGAGGTCGGAAAGAGCTCCGTGGCCAGCGCGCGCAGCACGATGTCGGAGGCCGAGCCGCACAGCATGGCGAAGCCCCACGCGAGCACCAGCGCGTGCGAGGGGCCCAGGTAGAAGAGCGCGGCCAGCGGCGGGAACAGCATCCAGCCGGCGATGCCGATGCGGCGGCGCCCGAAGCGATCGCTGCCGCGCCCGCCGATCACGTTGCCGGCCAGCGCGATCAGCCCGCCGCCGATCACCATCAGCGCGTACTGCGGCGGCGACCAGCCGTGCTCGTTCTTCACGAACCAGCTCGTGTACTGGTGGAAGGCGATGCCGCCCATCGCCGAGAGCAGCCCCGCGAGACCGACGGCCGCCGCGCGCCGCGGGCTGCTGCGCGCGAGCTCCGCGAGGGGCGCGAGCCAGCTCCCGGCTGGATGCGCGGCGTCGGTTTGCTGCGCCTCGAAGCGCCGCGTCTCGCGGAGCGAGCGCCGCAGCACGGGCAGCAGGAGCACCGGCAGCAGGCCGATCGCGTAGAGCGTGCGCCAGCCGTAGGGCAGCCAGTCGATCGCCGCGTACAGCACCGCGCCGAGGCCGAAGCCGATCCCGCCGAGGATGCTGAGCAGACCGATCCCGCCGCCCCGCTGCTCGGCGGGAAGCTCCTCGGCGAGGATCACCACCGCGAGCGCGGCGGCCGTCAGCAGGAACGCGCGGCTCGCCATCTGGCAGACCGCGAACTGGAGCGGCGTCTGGCTGAGGGCGCTGGCGAAGGTGCCGAGGCTCATGCCCGCGAGGCAGAGCAGGAAGGTGCGGCGCCGGCCGATGCGATCGGCGAGCGGGATCAGCAGGAACGCGCCGACGCCGCCCAGGCGGATCAGCGAGAGGTAGTAGCCGGTGTCCTCCGCCGCCATCCCGAGGCCGTCGGCGATCTGCGGCAGGGCGGCGTTCACGAGCCCGAGGTCGTAGTTCTCGAAGAACAGGCCGAGGGAGACCAGCAACAGGGTACGCAGCGTCTGGGGCGGCAGGGCGGGCGTGGTCCCGAAGAAGGGCCGCAGCAGGCGGGGGTTGATGCGCTCGCTCATTCGACGTAGCCGAGCGCCTCGAGGCCGCGCCGCGTGTCCTCGCGCAGTTTCTGCAGCTGCCCCTGGCTGCGGCCGGAGAGGCGGCGCGTGCGGAGCGCCTCGTTCTCCGCACGGATCGCCTCGAGCCGCCGGCGCAGGCGCGCCGCCTCCTCGGGGTGTGCGGCGGCGACGTCGGTGAGCTCGCCGGGATCGCGCGCCAGGTCGAAGAGCGCTGCGCTGCCGTCGGCCTTCGCCACCAGCTTCCAGTCTCCCGCGATCAGCGCGTCGATGCCGCGGGTCGGGTCGTTCGGCGCGCCGGCGTACACCGCGCGCTCGGCGGCATCGTCGGGGCGCCCGGCGAGCAGCGCCGCGAAGCTCGTGCCCTGGGCCTCCTCGCCGCAATCGGCGGACAGCCACGCACAGAGGGTAGGCGTCAGGTCGGTGAGCGAGACGGGCGCGTCGATGCGACGGCCCGCCGGAACCCCGGGGCCCGCGATCAGCAGCGGCACGCGCAGCAGCCCTTCGTGGAGGGACTTTCCGTGCAGCCAGAGGCCGTGCTCGCCGAAGGCCTCGCCGTGATCCGAGGTGAAGACTACCAGCGTGCGCGCCCAGAGCCCGCGGCGATCGAGCTGCGCGAAGAGCCAGCCCACGCGCTCGTCGACGTAGGAGACCTCCTCGTCGTAGAGCGCCCGCAGCAGGCGCCGCTCCGGCTCGCCGAGGGAGGGGGCGACCTTGCGCAGCCGGTGCTCGGCGTTGTGGTGGCCGAGCCCGGCGTAGAACTCGATCGGATGGGGAAGCCCCTCGGCGAGCGGCGCGAGCGCCGCGAGGCGCGCGGGCGGCGGGCCGTAGGGCGCGTGGGGGTCGAGGATCCAGCGCACTGCGAAGAACGGCTCGGCGGCGTGCGCGAGATAGTCGATCGAGGCGCCCATGCGCACAGCCCGCTCGTCGCCTTCGAAGCCGGGAGGCACGGCGGCGAGCGCGCCGGGCGCGTCGTTGTCCAGCATCTCGAGGCCCTGGAAGGCGTTCGAGTAGTAGGCGAGGCCGTTGTCGAGGTCGAAGCGGGCCGCGTAGCCCCGCTCGCGCAGGGCCTCCGCCAGCACGCGCTCCTCGTCGCCCAGGTAGTAGGTCTGCCCGCGCTCGCCGGGCGGAAGGTCCCCGAAGCCGCTCGCGTGGCTGCCGGTGAAGAGCGCCACCGTCGACGGCGCGGTCCAGGGCGCCGCGCTGTAGGCGCGCTCGAAGAGGGCGCCCTGCTCGGCCAGGCGACAGAGGTGCGGCGTGCGGGCGCTCCCGCCGTAGCAGGAAAGCGCGTCGGCGCGCAGCGTGTCGGAGACGACGAGGAGCAGGTTGGGAGCGGGCTCGCGCGAGCACCCGAGCGCGGCGGCGCAGGCCAGGGCGAGGGCCAGGGTGGATCGCACGCGCGGAGTCTAGGGCCTCCGTCTTTCCTTGCTACGCTGGCGGCTCCCGCGCGCGGAGCGTGCCGATGCCGAAGCTTCAGGACCTCGAGAGCCACCGCGCGTTCCTCGCGCTGCTGGGCGCGCTGCGCGAGAGCGCCGAGCACGACGCCGCCGAGGGCGCGGAGATCGACGGAGTCGAGGCGCTCCGGCACGTGCTCCACCTGCTCTCGGCCGGCCTCGACTTCTACCTGGAGGGCGACTCCGAGCGCCCGGAGTTCCTGCGGATCGTCTCCCCGACGCGAAAGTTCCTGGGCGACAACCCCGACGCGATCTACCACTTCGCGCGCATCCGCGGCGACCGCCCCTATCGGATCACGGGGACGATCGGGGACGCCTGCTACGTCTCCTTCACGATCCACGGGCGCGGCGCCGACGGCAAGCTGGGCGGGGCCGCCGAGCCGGTGCTCGCCGACGTCAACGACCGCGGGCTGAAGCGGGCGGGCGACGGCTCTTTCGAGATCGTGCTCTCCGCCGAGCAGCCGGCCGGCGCGCAGAACTGGCTGAAGCTTCCGCCGAACGCCGCGTCGCTCATCACCCGCCACTACTACGAGCGCGCCGAGTCGCCGGCGGCGGATCCGCAGCGCCGCGTGCAGATCGCCATCGAGCCCCTGGACGCCCCGGGCCGCCGCCCGCCGCTCTCGGACGCCGCCCTCGCCCCGCGCCTGCGCGACGTGGCGGAGTTCGTGCGGGGCGCCACCGTCGGGAGGCTGAAGCTGGCGACGCCCCCGCCCTTCGTCTCCACCACCCCGAACGAGCTCGGCGAGCCGATGGTGTTCCGCATGGCGGGCTCCGACTCCTGGGGCGCCGTCGACATCGCCTACTCGATGGGGCCCTTCTCGCTCGGCCCGGACGAAGCCCTGCTGATGGAGGGCCGCTTCCCGCCCTGCGCCTTCGCCAACGTCGTGCTCTGGAACAAGCAGCTCGCCGCCTTCGAGTACCGCGACCGCCGCGTCTCGCTGAACCGCGTGCAGACGAAGCTCGAGCCGGACGGCGGCTTCCGCATGGTGATCGCCCACCGGGACCCCGGCGTCCCCAACTGGCTGGACACGGAGGGACACCGCGAGGGCACGATCTTCTGGCGCTTCCTGCTGCCGGAGAGCAAGCCCGAGCGGCCGCGCTGCCGCGTGGTGGCCGTCGCCTCGCTGGCCCGATGAGCGAGCCCGCGCGCTACGAGCCCACGCTCGAGAGCCTGCGCCGCCACCCGGTGCCGGATTGGTACCACGACGCGAAGCTCGGAATCTTCGTGCACTGGACGATGGCGTCCGTACCCGCCTTCGCCCCGCGCGACTGCGACATCCTCGAGCTGCTGCGCACGCGCTACCGCGACCTCCAGGCCTTCACGCCGTACGTCGAGTGGTACGAGAACGCGCTGAAGCTCCCGGACAGCCCCGTGGCCCGCTACCACCGCGAGCACTACGGCGCGCGGCCCTACGCCGCCTTCCGCGAGGACTTCGAGCGCGGCGGGATCGCGCGCCTCGATCCCGACGGGTGGGCCGAGGCGTTCCGCGCCGCCGGCGCGCGCTACGTGGTGCTCGTGACCAAGCACCACGACGGCTACTGCCTGTGGCCGAGCCGCGTTCCCAATCCGCGCCGCCCGGGGTGGGCGAGCCCGCGCGACTGCGTCGGCGAGCTGGCGCGGGCCGTGCGCGCGCGCGGCATGCGCTTCGGCGTCTACTACTCCGGCGGCCTCGACTGGAGCTTCGAGCCCCGACCCGTGCGCACCGTCGTCGAGTGCATGGCGTCGATCCCGGGGCGGGACTACCCGGCCTACGCCGAAGCGCAGGTCCGCGAGCTCGTCGAGCGCTTCGAGCCTTCGGTGCTCTGGAACGACATCGCCTGGCCGACGGACCGCGCGGCGCTGTTCCGCTTGTTCGCCGACTACTACGCAGCGGTGCCGGAAGGCGTCGTCAACGACCGCTGGCTGACCCGGAGCTGGATCGCGGACGCCCTGCGCCTGCGGCCGCTCGGCTGGCTGGCCGATCGCCTGGTGGAGCGCCAGGTGCGCCTCGGCCGCGCGGACCTGACGCCGCCCCGCCCCCCCTTCTGCGACGTGCGCACGCCGGAGTACGCGGCGTTCCCCGACGCGCGGCCGGAGAAGTGGGAGAGCGTGCGCGGGATGGACAAGAGCTTCGGCTACAACCGGGCTTCCCAGGAAGAGGACTTCCTCTCGCACGCCGAGCTGATCCGCTCGTTCGCCGACATCGTCAGCAAGAACGGCAACCTGCTGCTGAACGTCGGCCCGCGCGGCGAGGACGCGGCGATTCCGGAGCCGCAGCTGCGCCGGCTGCGCTGGCTGGGCGAATGGCTGCGCACGAACGGCGAAGCGGTCTACGGCACCCGCCCCTGGCGGCGCGCCGAGGCCACCACGCGCGAGGGAGTGGGCGTGCGCTTCACCGCGAAGGGCGGCGCCGTCTACGCGATCCTGCTCGGAACCCCGGCGGGGCCGACCCTCACCCTCGACGATCTGACGCCCGCCGACGGCGCGCGGGTCGAGCTGCTCGGCCGGGGCCCGCTCGCGTGGAAGCGCGAGGGCGGCGCCCTGCGCGTCGAGCTGGGGGCGCCGCTCGTCGAGGCGCCGGCCCACGCGCTGGCGATCTCGTCGGTGGCGTAGGAACGAGCGCCTCAGCGCAGGTAGGTGCCGAGGTAGCCCGTGACCAGGCGCCGGGTCTCGTCCACCAGCCCCTTCCAGTCGACGCGCTCGCCGCCGAGCGCTCCCTCCTGCAGCGCGTGGGTCGCGGTCATCACGGTGCGGCAGATCTCGAGCGCCTTGGCCGGACGGATGCCGGCGGCGCGGAACGCCGGGTGGGTCGCCATCAGCGCCGCCACCCGCTCGTTCGACGCCCTCGTCACGTTCGCGAACTCTCCGGTGTAGCGGATCGTCCGCAGCAGCTTCCGATACCCCGGCGCGCGGCGCAGCACGCGAATCGCTGCCTCGACGGTGCGCTCGGCGGCGTCCCGCCAGGGAAGCGCGCCGCACTCGGCGAGCTGCCGGGCGATCTCGGCGTCGACCTCGCCCATCACCCGCTCGGCGACGGCGACGAACAGCGAGGTCTTGCTGGCGAAGTAGGAGTAGACCGAGCCGACCGGGACGCCGGCGCGCTCGGCGATGCGCTCGATCGCGATCTCCCCCATCGCCCGCTCCTCGAGCTCGCGCCGCGCGGCTTCGAGGATGCGCTCGACCCGCTCGCGAGCGCGCGCCTGCTTCGGAATGCGGCGCCGCGCGGCGGCGAGGGCGTGTGCGGTCAAGGAACCTCCTGCAGAGGGGGGGCCGGCGCTCGCCGCCGATGGTAGCGGTCCGCGCCGCGGGGTCGGCCTCGAGAGAAGTGCTTGATCCGCGTCGCCGCTTCGGGATAAGGTGCGCGCGCATGCGCCGAAGCCTGCCCAACCGCGGCTGGTGGATCGTCGCGGGCGCCGGCCTGCTCGCCGGCGTCTGGCTGGCGTGGGGCCGTCTCGCGGCCGGGCCGGCGGACCCGGGCGCGCGGGCGTCCTCGCCGGCCGAGCCGCCGCCCGTGGCCGCGCCCGCGCCCCTCGAAGCGCCGCCCTCGGAGCCCGCGCCCGATCCCCTCGCCTTCCGCGACGACGCGCCCGACCTCGAGGCGCCGCTCGGGGATCCGGGCATACCCTGGGGCATCGTCGACCTCGAGGAAATCCGGCGGGCGCTGCCGCGCAACCTCTACTGGCAGACGGCGATGCCCACGACGGAGCCGCGGGCGCTCCAGGAGCGCGCCGACGAGCGCGCCCGCTGGAACGTCGAGTACGGCAAGATGCTCTCGGGCACCGGCAGCGAGCAGGAGATCGAGGCCTACTACGCCCATCGCCAGCGCCTCTCCGCCGACTACGTGGAGTTCGTCGGCTACCTGCTCGACCACTACGGGGAGAAACTTCCCGAGCGCGACGTCGGCCTGCTGGAGCTCGCGCGGCGCCTGCACCTGGCGCGGCTGGAGGAGCTGGCGCGCCAGATGCAGCGCGCCTTCGACCGCAAGCGCGCGCAAGACGAGGCCCGCGCGGCCTGGCTGGCGGACGAGGCCGCCTTCGATCCGGCCGCCCCAAAAAGGTGACTTACGTTCACTTTTATCCTGACAGTCTAGGGTAATTCTCCCGGCGAACGGCGTTCGACGGCTTCTCCCTGCGAAACTTTCTTGAGTCACGCTCACGTTTCATGGTATTGCGGTGCCAACCGCCCGTTGGCGGGGAGGGAGGCACAGGCATGCGGACGAAACTCGGAGCGCTCGGCGCCGCGCTCCTGGCGAGCGCGTTCTCGTTGCAAGCGGCCCACGCGATCGGCGTCGAGGACGTGGTCGACGGCGGCAACAACTACGCCTGGCAGGAGATCAAGCTCGCCGGCACCACCTGCGGCAACGGCTCGCAGTACAAGTTCTACCTCTACGACAGCCCCAGCTCGAACAACCTGCTGGTGCTGTTCGAGGGCGGCGGCGCCTGCTGGGACTACGCGACCTGCAGCGGTCAGGCCGGCATCCTCGGCGCGGCTCACCCGAACGGCATCCCGGACAACTACATCGCCGAGTTCCAACCCCGCTACGTCTCGCCGCTCGTGAACGGCGCGGACCCGGGCATCCCGCCGTTCCGCTCCAAGAAGGACATCGCGACCAAGGGCTGGGACGTGGTCTACATGCCGTACTGCACCGGCGACGTGCACGTCGGCAACAACGTGGTGACCTACACCGATCCGAGCGGCCAGAACCCGCCGATCACCTGGCGCCACGTCGGCTACAACAACACGACCAAGGCGATGACCTACCTGAAGACGCGCTTCCCGAGCATCGGCAAGTTGCTGGTGACGGGCTTCAGCGCGGGCGGCACCGTGAGCTCCGCGGGCTACTACAAGGTCCGGCGCACGCTGAACCCGACGGTCAAGGGCTACCTGCTGAACGACTCCGGCCCGATCTTCCCGGCGCCGAGCGCCAGCTACAAGTCGCGCCCGCTCCACGATCTGATCAAGAGCCAGTGGGCGCTCACCACGCTCTACTCCGAACTGCCGGCGACCTTCAACCCGAACGACTTCGGGAGCGTCACCAAGATGCTGGCGACGGAGTTCCCGAACGACCAGCTCGCCTACACCGGCTACTCGAGCGACTACAACTACTCGCGGTTCTCGTACGAGCGCTTCTATCCCGGGATCACCGAGGCCACCATCCTGTCGTACTGGCGCCAGGACCAGGCGAACCTGATCACCGAGATGAAGAAGTACGCCAACTTCAGCTATCACATCCCCTGGCACCGGCCGATCAACGCCAGCCACTGCTCCGCGATCATCACCTTCATCGGGAGTCACGCGTGCCCGAGCGTGCGCAAGAAGAAGTGGTACGAGGTCCTGGAGCTGCCGTGGAGTCAGAGCTGGAAGTGCCCGAGCGGCATGACGCCCTTCGAGACGTTCCTCGGCAATTGGGTGAACAACAACCAGAAGCCGCGCCTGCAGGAGCCCGAGAACTACTACAACAACGAGGACCCGGGCATGCAGATCGTGGCGCCGCTGATCAACGACGCGATCGACGGCTGAGCGGGCGGCTCGCGCTGCTCCTGCTGCTGCTCCTGCCCGGGGCGGCGCTCGCGACCGAGCCGGCTCCCCAGGGCCCGAGAAATCGCGCCCTGGGGACCGGCGAGCCCTTGGCGCCCGCTCCCTTCACGCGCGAGCAGCGCTTCCTGGAAGCGGCGCGCCAGGGGGACCGCGCCACCCTCGAGCGGGCCCTCGAGCTCGGCGTCTCGATCGACGCGAAGGACGACCTCGGCCGCGGCGCGCTGCTGCTGGCGGCCCGCGACGCCGGCAGCCTCGAGGTGGTCCGCTTCCTGCGCGAGCGCGGCGCCGCGGTCGACGAGCCGGACCTCGGCGGGCGCACGGCGCTGAGCTGGGCGGCGGGCGCCGGGCGCCTCGACCTGGTGCGCGAGCTCCGGGCGCAGGGGGCCCTCGCCGATCGGCCCGACGAGGAGGGACGCACCCCGCTCTTCCACGCCGTGGCGGGCGACCAGCGCGAGATGGTCGCCTATCTGCTCGCCCAGGGCGCCGCGGTCGACGCCGCCAACCAGTTCGGCGACACGCCGCTGATCCTGGCCTGCGTCAAGGGCTACGGCGGCATCGCCGCGCTGTTGCTCGAGCATGGCGCCGATCCGGCGCATCGGGACCAGGAGGGCCGCACCGCCCGCGCGCGCGCCGCGCCGGGAACCGAGGCGTGCCTCGGCGCGAGCCCGCCGTAGCGGGCGGAGGGCGCACCATCCGGTCCTTCGCGCTCGCTGCCGCCGGCGGCGTGCTCTACGCGCTCGGCTTCGTCGGCTGGCACGGCGCCGGAGTCTGGCCCCTGGCGCTGGTCGCCCTGGCCCCGCTCTGGCAGGCGATCGAAGAGCGCAAGGCTGGAATCGCGCGCGCAGCCCTGCTGGGCTTTACCTTCGGAACGGTCGCCCACGCCGTCGGCTTCCGCTGGCTCTGGCGGCTGGTCGACGTCTTCCTCGGCGGCGACGCGCTGCTCGGAGCAGCGCTCTGGCTGGCTCACTCCTGCTGGTTCGCCTCGAGCTGCGCCGTCCACGCCGCGCTCTATGGCGTCGCCCGTCGGCGGGGCTGGCCCGTCGTGCTCTCGGCCCTCCCGCCCGTCGTCGCCGTCGAGTGGCTCTGGCCCTCGCTGTTCCCCGTCTACCTCGGGAGCGCGCTCGCGGAGCGCACCCACTGGATCCAGCTCGCCGACCTCGGTGGCCCGCTGCTCGCGAGCGCGTTCGCGGCCCTCGGCAGCGTGGCCGTCCTCGAGACCTGGCGCTGGGGGCGCGGCGCGAGAGGGGCGCCGGTCGCCCCGTGGCTCGTCGCCGCGAGCGCGGCCGGTCTCGCGGCGGGCTACGGCGCCCTGCGCATCCAGGCGATCGAGCGCGACCTGTCGACGGCGACGCCTCTGCGTGTAGGCATCGTGCAGGCGAACCTCGGCACCCTCGAGAAGCGCGCCGACCCCGCGCAGGTGCACCGCCTGCACCTCGAGCAAACGCGCGCGCTGCTGGCGGAAGGGCCGCTCGATCTCGCCGTCTGGCCCGAGACGGTCTACAGCCGCGGCCTCCAGGGGCCGCCGCCGATCTCGGGCCTGCTGATCCGCGAGGACCTGCGCGTGCCGCTGCTGTTCGGCGGCGCCTCGGTGCGCGCCGAGGGGGGCCCGCGCCGCCGCTACAACTCCGCGCTCCTGATCGGCGCCGACGGGGTGATCCGGGACGTCTACGACAAGAACCGGCTGGTGCCCTTCGCCGAGCGGGTCGCCGCCCCCCTCGCGCGCTGGTTCCCGCACGCCCAGGAGTTCGGGGCCGGCGAAGGCACCCCGCCGCTCCGCCTCGGCCCCTGGCGCATCTCGACGCCGATCTGCTCCGAGTCGCTGTACCCGGGCTTCGTGCGCCGGATGGGCGCCGCGGCGCGCCCCCACCTGCTGGTCGGCCTCTCCAACGACGGCTGGTTCGGCGACTCCGCCGCGCCGTGGCTCCACCTCGCGGCGGCGAGGCTGCGGGCGGTCGAGCAGCGGCGCTACTTCGTGCACGCGACGAACAGCGGGGTCAGCGCCGTCGTCGATCCGCTGGGTCGGCTCGTCGCGCGCAGCGGCCTGCTGACGCGCGAGAACCTCGCCGCCGAGGTGCGCCTGCTGGAGGGCGAGACCCTCTACGCCCGGCTCGGCGACTGGCCCGGCTGGCTCGCTGTGCTCGTCTGTGGGCTCTACCGGGTCCGCACCGGCCGGAAGGCGTTGCGGAACACGTAGTTCGCGACGCGCCGGCCCTGGGCGATGCCCTGGGTCTTGTCGAAGGACCAGTGGATGCCGAGGTAGATGCGGCTCTGGCCGTTCTCCTCCTCGGCCTGCGACAGCCGCGTGAAGCTGCGCGGGAGCAGCGGCCGCACGTTGCCCTGGTTGTCGAGCGTCTCGCCGTTGAACTCGTCGGAGACGAAGGTGAAGGGGATGCGGTCGCCCCCGTAGAAGTTGCGCAGCGTCTGGAACAGGGCGCCGCCGATGGTCGCGTGGCCCGACGGGTACGCGGGGAAGGGCGGCGTGAAGTTCGGCCCCTGGAGGTTGCTGGCCGGCGCTCCGAGGGGCGAGAAGGTGGGGTCGCCGAGCGTCGCCGGGTTCCCGTCCCCGAGGCCGCTCGGGCCGCTGGCCTCGTCGGCCTCGCGGATCCCGATGACGGGCCGCCAGAACGCGTAGTGGTACTTGGAATCCCAGGCCGCGATGGCCGCATCCGACATCGCCACGTTCACGAGCGCCAGCAGGCGCGCCAGGGCGACGGGCCCGGTGCGGCGCTGGTCGGCGATCTGCACCGCCACCTGGTTGTAGAGGCGCGGCGGCGCGCACAGGCTCGGCGTGCCGTCGTACGCCCAGAAGATTCCGACGTGGGTCTGCTCGGCCGTGCGGGCCGTCGGCGTCACGACGCCGTCGCCGCCGAGGGCCTTCACCTCCTCGAAGGCCGCGGCGTACTCGGGGCTCTCCATCGGCGGGGGCGGCGGCAGGCGGAACTGGTCGCCGGACTCGAGCACGAAGGGGTCGACCTCGCCCCAGTGGGCGCCGAGGGCGAGCGGGATCAGGCTGATCGGGTCCTGGCGCCAGACGCCGGGGGCGTCGCTGGGGATGTAGTCGCTGCCCATCACGGGCTCGGGGTGCTGCGAGCCGTCGCCCTCGCGGAGCGCGAGGATCGCGGCCGCCGCGCTGGCGCCGAGCTGGATGCCGCGCGTCTTCGACGCGCCCGTGCGGATGCGGGCGAGGTCGTTCGCGAGCGCGGCGTCGAAGAAGGCGGTCTGGGAGGGGAAGAGCGCCGCGAGCGTGTCGTGGGCCGCCCGGGCGACGGCGGCGTCGAGGGACGTGCCGAACGCGGCGCGCGGAAGGCCGCTGTAGCTCTGATAGCCGCCGGCGATCGCGTTCACGGCGTCGAAGATGGCGATGTGCACGATGGCGATCGCGCGGGCCGAGCGGCCCGGGCCGAGCTGCTCGCCGAAGACGCGGTCCTCGCCCGGCGCGACCGGCGTGTGGTCGAGGCCGCTCGCGTCGATCGCGATCCGGTTCCACCGCCGGACGACGTCGGTCGCCGCGGGCTTCGGGTGCTGGTGCAGGTGCTGCGACTGCGCGCCTTCGAAGCGCGAGCCGAGCGCCTCCTCGAAGCTGCGCGGCTCGTCGCCGGCCAGGGCGGGCAGGGCGACCGAGAGCGAGAGACCTAAGAGCCAGGGGCCGAGCTGGTTCCGGATCCGCGAGAGCCGCATCTTCCATCCTCCGACCCCCGGGGTATCCCAGGCGCCACCGGTCTGATCGTCCACGGTGGCCCCCATCCTGCGTGACGGTCTATACGAAATCAAGAAAAGGGTGGGTGACGACCCTCACCGAACGCAGTGCTGCTGGAGTTGCGCGCCTCACATCCATCCGAGACGTCGGAAGGCGCCCTGGACGAGGTAGATGCCGATCGCGGTGACGAAGACCCCGAAGGCCAGGCGAAGGTGCGCGCCCTTCATCCGGTTTGCGAAGTACGCGCCCAGCCAGGCGCCCAGGAACAGCCCCACAGCCAGGAAGGCCGCCGCCCGGACGTCGACGTTTCCGTGGCGGTAGTACTCGAGCGTGGCCGCGAGGCCGATCGGCGGCAGGAGCACGGCGAGGCTCGTGCCCGTCGCGAGATGCTGGGAGAAGCCGGACCCGTAGATGAGAGCCGGCACCAGCACGATGCCGCCGCCGACACCGAAGAGGCCGGCGGCGACCCCGGCCAGAGCGCCCATCAGGACGAAGCCGAGCCATGACGGCATGTCGGGAACTCCTTTCAGGGGTCAGACGGAAGGCGGCGCGAAGGCGCCGGACCGGAGCGGAGGGACGAGGAAGCGGGGCGCGACGAGGGTTGCAGGGGCGAGCAGCGCGACGAACAGAGCGGCGTGGCGCTCCTCGGGGAACGCGAGGAAGAACCCGAGGCCCACGGCAGCGGCCGGGACCGACAGCCCCAGCGCGAGGGGAACGGGGCTCTCCTCGAGGCCAGGCGCCACGCGCGCCAGCAGAGCCCACGCGAGCACCGTCGCCACGAACAAGGGGAAGCCGACGAACAGGAAGGTGAGCGCCGCGCCCATCCCGCCGATCGCGCCGCCGAGCAGCAGCCGCGTCACGGACTCGCCGGGAATCGGATCGAAGAGCCCGCCGATCGCACCGACGATGGCGCCCGCGAGCACGCCCGACGCCGTGCCGCACGCGAGCCACAGCAAGACCCTTCGCCAATGCACCCGGGCCCTCGATTCGATCCTGGACACTATCGCCCGTGGAGCGCCGGAGTCGGTGGCCTGGGGACGTTCCTGGCGGTGCCGAACGTGCGGCTTATGGGGCAGGCCTCGGTAGGACCGTCCCCTTGCCGTCGCCGAGGGCTACTTGCCGGCGAGGGCGCGGTGAACGGCGCGCTTCAGGCCGGCGGCGACGGCGGGGAGCTTGGTCTCGTCCGCCTGGATCAGGAAGGCGTCGATGCCGCCGGCCTTCTGGACGCTGCGCACGGCGCGCGTGGTGATGCGCAGGCCCACGTCGCGGCCGAGGGCGTCGCTCTTGAAGCTCACCTTCTGCACGTTCGGGCGGAAGCGCCGCTTGGTCTTGCGGTTCGAGTGAGAGACGTTGTTCCCGGTCTGGGCGCGGATACCGGTGAGCTCGCACACGGGCATGGGAGCCGGACCTCTACTTCTTCTTCTGGCCGTAGCGCTTGCGGAAGCGATCGACGCGGCCCTCGCTGTCGAGCTCGCGGGACTGGCCGGTCCAGAGCGGATGGCTCGCCGAGGAGATCTCGAGCTTGATCACCGGCACTTCCTCGCCGTCGATCGTGCGCTTCTCCGCGGAGCTGAGCGTCGAGCGCGAGAGCCACTCCTGGCCGGTCGCCGAGTCGACGAACAGCACCTTGTGGTAGTCGGGATGGATGCCCGCCTTCATGGGGCGCTACCAGCTCGCCTTGCGCACGCCGGGCAGCTCCCCGCGCAGCGCCATCTCGCGCATTGCGATGCGCGAGAGGCCGAACTTCCGGTAGTAGCCGCGCGCCCGGCCCGTCACCCGGCAGCGCCGCTTCAGGCGCGCGGAGCAGGAGTTGCGACCGAGCTTCGCGAAGCCCTCGTGCGCCGCGAGCTTGTCCTCGAAGGAGGCGTTGGGGTCGCGCAGCACCTTGCGCAGCTCGGCGCGCTTGCCGGAGTGCTTCTTGATCAGGCTGGCGCGCCGCTGGTCGCGGAGCTGCTGGGAGAGCTTGGGCATGGAAACCTCGCAGGAAGGGGGCGGAATCTACCGGCGACGCCCGCCCGGGGCAACCGCGGACCCCGGGGGGAGCCCCCGCTCACGGGGCCAGGACGACCTTGCCCCAGGTGCGCCGGCTGCCGAGCTCGGCCAGCGCCCGGCCGGCGTCCTCCAACGGGAACGCCCGGAACACGAGCGGGCGGATCTTACCCGCCTCGTAGAGGGCGAAGAGCGCCGCGAAGACCTCGGGGATGGACGCCGGCTGGTGCTGCGCGTAGGCGCCCCAGTGGAGGCCCGTCACCTCGATGTTCTTCAGCAGGATGCGGTTGGCCTTCACCGACGGGATGGTGCCCCCGGCGAACCCGATCACGACGAGCCGCCCGTTCCAGGCGATGCATTTCAGCGAGCCCTCGAAGACGTCGCCGCCGACGGAGTCGTAGATCACGTCGGCTCCGCGCCCGCCGGTCTCCTGCTTCACGCGCGCCACGAAGTCCTCGCGGGCGTAGTCGATCGCGACGTCCGCACCCGCGCGCAGCGCGACCTCGCACTTCTCCGGCCCGCCGGCGGTGGCGATCACCCGCGCCCCGAGCGCCTTGCCGATCTGCACCGCCGCGCTGCCGACGCCGCCCGCGGCGGCGTGCACCAGCAGCGTCTCGCCCTCGCGCAGGCGCCCGCGATGGACCAGGCCTGCGTAGCCCGTGGGGTAGATGATCGGGAAGGACGCGCCCTCCTCGAAGCTCATGCCCGCCGGCATCGCATACGCGCCGCGCGCCGGCACCACCGCGCGCTCGGCGAACCCGCCGAGGCCCGCGGATGCGAGCACGCGGTCGCCGGCCCGGAAGCCCGTCACGCCGTCGCCCACGGCCTCGACGACGCCCGCGACCTCGGCGCCCGGAACGAACGGGAACGGCGGCTTCACCTGATAGCTGCCCTGCAGCATCAGGATGTCGAAGAAGTTGCAGCCCGCCGCCTTCACCGCCACTTGCAGCGTGCCGGGAAGCAGGCGAGGGTCCGGCGCTTCGGAAACCTTCAGGTCCGCCGGCTCGCAGAACCGATCCACTACGATCGCGCGCATGCGCATCCTCCGGGAGACGGGCATTCTAACGCGCATGGAACTCCCCCGGCTCCCGAGGCTCCGCCTGCTCCTTCCGCTGCTCGCCCTGGCGTGCGCCACCCCCGCTCCGCCGCCGGCGGCTCCGCGCGAGTCCGGCGAGCTCGTCTTCTGGCAGGTGGAGAGCGCCTCGCGAGCCGGCGCCCGCGCCTGGCTGCTCGGCTCGGTGCACGCCGCCACGCCGGACCTCGTGCTCGACGGCGCCGTCGAGAGCGCCTTCGCGGCGTCCGAGGCGCTCGTGATCGAGACGGACATCACCGCCCAGGGGGCCGACGCCCACGGCTTCATCGAGCGCACGCTCCAGATGGCGCTGCTGCCCGAGAGCGAGACCCTCGACCAGGTGCTCACCCAGCCCGCCTGGGACCAGCTCGCCGAGTTCCTGCGCGCGCGCGGCCAGCCCGCCGAGGCCTACCGGCGCTTCGAGCCCTGGCTGATGATGACGATGGTCACATCCTACCTGTTCGCCGAGGCCGGGCTGCCGGCGTCGGGCGGCGTCGACCTGCGTTTCACCCACCGCGCCGAGGGCCGCATGCCCATCGTCTCGCTCGAGACGCCCGAGTTCCAGCTCTCGCTCCTCGACTCGCTCCCGATCGACACCCAGGCGCGCATGCTGGGCGAGGTGCTCGCGAAGCAGGACGAGACCCGCGCCGAGACGCTTCGCCTCTACGAGGCCTGGCAGCTCGGCGACCTGGCCTGGATCGAACGCCAGACGAAGGCCGGCGCCGGCGACCCGCGCCTGCGGGACTTCCACGAGCGCGTGTTCCTGGCCCGGAACCGCGCCATGGCCCAGCGCCTCGACGAGCTGCTGAAGGAAGAGCGCGTCTGGTTCGTGGTGGTCGGCGCCGGCCACATGGTGGGCGACGAGGGCATCCCGGCGCTCCTCGCCGCGCGCGGGCACCAGGTGACGCGGATCGCCAAGTCGGCCGCCCCGGCGGCGCCCGCTGCGCCGGCCCCGCCGTCCCCCGCGTCGCCGCCGGCCGAGTAGCGATGCAGGACCTCCACCAGAGCGTGTGGGTGGCGCCGGGCGTGCAGCTCTACGGGCGCATCTCGATCGGCGCCGGATCCTCGCTCTGGCCCCACTGCGTGATCCGCTGCGAGTGTCACGACGTCCGCATCGGGCGCATGACCAACCTCCAGGACTTCGTGATGGTCCACGTCGGCTACGCGGAGCCCACCCGTATCGGCGACTTCTGCTCGATCACGCACCGCGCCACCGTGCACGGCGCCACCGTCGAGGACGACTGCCTGATCGGGATCGGAGCGGTGGTGATGAACGGGGCCGTGATCGGCCGCGGCTCCATCGTGGCGCCCGGCGCGGTCGTGACGGAGGGCACCGTGGTCCCGCCCCACTCGATCGTCGCCGGCGTGCCGGCGCGGGTGATCAAGACGCGCGACTGCACGCGCGAGAACCGCATGAACGCCTGGGCCTATCACCGGAACGCCGAGGCCTACCGCCGCGGCGAGCATCGCGCCTGGGAGGGCGAGGACTACCAGCGCTTCCTGACGGAGCGGATGACGGAGATCGATCGGACCTAGAGCGCGCGACCGACCGGACGCGCCGCCGTGAACGCGCTGCGCGTACGGCGTCGCGCAGGACGCTGCCGTTGCGGGGGGACCGCCCGGCACTCGTCTTGCACTGCGCCTGCGCATGCCTCGCGAGCCTCTCGCCGCCGCGCTGGGCCTCACCTTCGCGGTGTGGACGCTGCTCTCCAGCGCCGCCCTGGCCCGGCCGGCGCTCGGCGACGCTTCCACACTCCTCGGTGTCGGCTCGGCGACGCTCCTGGTCCTCGGTTGGCCGCGGCCTCGCGGCCTGCGGCCCGCCCTCGCCCCCGCGCTCCTCGCGTGCGGGGCCGGCTTCGCCAGCCTGCCCGCCTGGCTCGCACTGCTCGCGCCCGCCGGAAGCGCCCTGGGGCTCGCGCCGCGCAGCTCGCTGCCGGCGCCGGCCGGGGTGCTGCGCGCGCTCTGCGACGTCGGGCTCGGGCCGCTCCTCGAAGAGACCCTCTACCGCGGGCGCGTGCTTCCCGCGCTCCGGGCCGCGACCGGCGCGCCCCTCGCGCTGCTGCTGTCGAGCGCGCTCTTCGCCCTGCCCCACGGCGATGCGTGGCTGACCCTCGCGGCTTTCGGTCTCGGGCTCGCGCTGGGCGGCGCGCACCTCGCCACGCGCTCGCTGGCGGTCTGCGTCGGGTACCACGCCGGGCTGAACCTCGCCGCCGCGGCGCTGGTGCGGGGCGCCTTTCCGGGCCTCTCAGCCGGCCGCTCCGCCGCGCTGGCGTGGCTGCTGTTCGGCGCGGCGATCCTGCGCGCGCGAGCGGCGAGGCGGAGGTGACCCCGGCCGGCCGCAACCGCGCGGCGAGCGCGGCCCTCGTCGGCCTGTACGTCGCCGGAGCCGGCGTCGCGCTGCCCGACGAGGCGCGCCGGGGAGCGCTCCACTACCTCGTGGTCGCGACGATCGGCTGGGGCCACCTGCTCGGGTCGCTGCGGCTCCGGCGCGCAGCGCCTCGGAGCGCGCTGCGCGTCGCCTGTGTCGCGGTCGCGCTGGCGAATGCGCTGCTCCTCTACCTGCTCGTCCTCGGGCGCTGGCCGGTCCTCGTGCTCGGGATGCTCGCGATCTCGGTCTGGCACGCGGCGGAGAACGATGCCGCGCTGGAGCAGGCCTACGGCAACGGCCACCGCCTGGGGCCGCTCTCCCGCAGCGCGGGCGCGCGGCTCGCCGGCGCCGGGCCCACGCTCCTGGTGGTGGCGCTCGCCGGAGGCACCCTGGCGCCCGCCGAGCTCGGCCCGTTGGGGACCGCGGGCCCGCTCGTCGCGGCCGCCCCCTCGCTCGCGGCCGCGGGCGGAGCGGCGGCCGGCCTGGCCCTCCTCGCGCGCGGCGAGCGCCGTCGACTCGGTCTGCTGCTGGCCGGCGCGGGCGCCGCGCTCTGCGCGCTCGGGACGCCCCCCGCGCTCGGCTTCGCCGACGTCTTCGCGGCGGCGAGCCTCCACCACCTCGTGTCGTGGCTGCTGCTGCTCGCCGATCGCGCGCGCGCGGACGCGCGCGGGGAGCCCGTGCGGAGCCGCGCGCTGCTCCGGCGGCTGGGCGCCGCCCACGCCGCCCCTGTCCTCGTGCTCTGGCTGCTCCCGCTGGCGGACTCGCGCGCTGCCGCGCTCCGCAGCCTTCTCCTCGCTCCGCCGCTCTACCTCTTCGCCTCGCTGCTCCACGTTGCGTACACGGCGCGGCTGCGCGGCGTCGGCGCGTCTCCCCGGTGAGCGGAGAGCTCGGCCAGATGGCCGCGTGCAGCGCGGCTTTCTGGGTCGCGCTGTACCGGATGACGCGCACGCCCAGCGGGCGCGCCCACGCGACACGGATGGCGGGGGGCCTCGCGCTCGGCGCGCTGCTCGCCCACCTCGGCTGGGCGGCTCTCCACGCGGAGGCCCTGCGCGAGGCCCCCTCGGCATGGCTCGACCCGACCCGTGGCTACTGCGTCCTCTTCGTTCCGTGGGGCGTCTGGCTGGTCGCTCCGCGAGCCGGCCGCGCGCGGCGCGCCTACCACGAGGCCGCCCTGGGAGCCCTGCCCCTCGCCTTCGCCGTCGCCCGCCTCGGCTGCCTCGCCGCCGGCTGCTGCGCTGGCACTCCGACGGATCTTCCCTGGGCCGCCGGAGGCAGGCACCCGACGCCTCTCTACGAGGCCGGCGCGTGCGCGGCACTCTACCTCGCATGCGGCAGGCTGCCCCGCGGCGCTCGCGGCGGCGCCGCTCTCGCTGGCCTCGGGCTCTCCCGCGTCGCGCTGGAGCCGCTGCGCGCCGCTCCGCCGCTCGGACGGTCGGCCGTCGATCCGCTCTGGCTCGCAGCGCTGCTGATCGCGCTCGGCGCGCGCCAGGCGCTCGCGGCGCGGGCGCGCTGGCGGCCGGCTCCGCTCTTCGGATAGCGTCGTCGACGGATGACGCCCCTGGATCCGCCCGCCTCCGCGGACCCGAAGCGCCGCGCCTTCGAGTCCGCGAGGCTTCGGCTCGCGCGGCTCCGGGTCGCGGGCGGAGCCGCCCTCGCCCATTCGCTGCGCGAGGTCTGCGAGGTCGCAGCGCGCACGCTGCGGGTGGAACGCGTCGGCGTCTTCCTGTTCGTCGACGAACGCCGCGCGATCCGCTGCTACGAGCTCTTCGAGCGCCGGGGCGGCCAGCACTCGGAAGGCGCGATGCTGCGCGCCGCGGACTTCCCGACGTACTTCCGGAGCCTCGAAGAGCGGCGCACGATCGGAGCCGACGACGCCCGCCGGGACGCGCTGACCCACGAGCTGCGCGACGCGTACCTCGAGCCCCTCGGCATCGTCTCGATGCTCGACGTGCCGATCTATCGGGGCGGCCAGGTGATCGGCGTCGTGTGCCACGAGGCCGCCGAGGCGCGCAGCTGGTCGAACGAGGACCGGGACTTCGCCGTGTCGGTGGCGGAGAGCATCGCGCGCCAGCTCGAGGAGGCGGCGCGCAAGGACGCCGAGGCGATCGCCGAGGCCCAGGAGGCCCACCTCGAGCAGCTCCACAAGATGGAGGCCCTCGGCCGCCTCGCCTCGGGGGTGGCCCACGACTTCAAGAACGTGCTGCAGGTGGTGCTCGGCTGGGCCCAGGAAATCATCCGGGACCCGGCCGCGACCGCGGAGATCGCCGAATCCGCGCGCGAGATCGAGCGGGCCGGCGAACGGGGCGCCGCGCTCGCACGCGAGCTGCTGGCGTTCGGCCGCGACGAAGGCTGCGCCACGCGCGTGGTCGACGTGGCGGAGGTGGTGAGCCGCCTCGCCCCGATGCTCCAGAAGGCGATCGGAGCGGCGCACGAGCTCGTGATCCGTTGCGTCCCGCCGACCGGCCGCGTGCTGATCGACCAGTCGCAGCTCGAGCGCGTGGTGCTGAATCTCGCCCTCAACGCCCGCGACGCGATGCCCGGCGGCGGGACGGTGGAGATCGGCGTCAGCGAGATCTCGATCGAGGGCGGCTCCGGCCGCTACGTGGTGGTCGAGGTCAGCGACGTCGGGGTCGGCATGGACGCCGCCACGCGCGCGCGCCTGTTCGAGCCCTTCTTCACCACCAAGCCCCCGGGCGCCGGGACCGGCATCGGCATGGCCGTGGTCTACGCCATCGTGGAGCGCGCCGGCGGCTTCCTCCACGTCGAGAGCGAGCCGGGCAAGGGCACCCGCATCCGCGCGGTGCTGCCGCGCGTGGCCGCCGAGCCCTGACTCAGACGCGCCGGCCCTGCCCCTCCCAGAACGGCTCGCGCAGCACGCGCTTCAGGATCTTTCCGGAGCCCGTGCGCGGCAGCTCGGGCAGGAACGACACCGAGCGCGGAATCTTGTAGCTCGCGAGGTGCTCGCGGGCCCAGGCGACCACCGCCTCGGGCGACAGCGTCTTCCCCGGCTGCGGCACCACGATGGCGTGGACGCTCTCGCCCCACTCCTCGCTGGGGATGCCGATGACGGCGACGTCGTAGACGTCGGGATGGCTCTCGAGCGCCGCCTCGATCTCGGCGGGGTAGATGTTCATCCCGCCGGAGATGATCATGTCTTTCTTGCGGTCGCAGATGTAGAAGTAGCCTTCCTCGTCGAAGTAGGCGACGTCGCCCACGGTGTGGAACTCGCCGCGGCGCTCGGCCTCGTACTTCTCCTGGGCCTTGTGGTAGGTGGAGAACACGCTCCGGCTGCGCACGAACAGCTCGCCCGGCCGGTTCGGCTCGCTGACCTCGCGCCCCTCGTCGTCGACCAGCTTCACCTCGACGCCGGGCGACGGGCGCCCGCAGGAGCCCGGCTTGCGGAGCTGGTCCTTCGGCTCGAGCACGGTGTTCACCCCGAGCTCGGTGGAGCCGTAGACCTCGAACAGCGAGTCCTCGGGGAAGTCCGCCAGGTAGGCCTGCTTCAGCGCGAAGGACCAGGGCGCGGCGTTGGCGATCATGCGCCGCATGCTGCTGCGGTCGTAGCGCGCCTTCCGCTCGGCGGGCAGGTTGCACACCATGCGGATCGGCGTCGGAGCCGAGAAGGTGGTGGTGACGCGGTAGCGCTCGAGCAGGCGCAGCCAGTCCTCGGGATCGAACTTGCGCTGCAGCACCACGGTGTTCCCGAGCGCGAAGGCGATGGCCATGAAGCCGCCGGGCCCCGAGTGGTAGAGCGGACCGGTGCTCAGGTAGACGTCGTCCGGCTGGTAGCCGATCATCCCGATCAGGGCGCGCGTCTGCTCCGGGTCGCCGGCGCCGCGGCGCACCGCGCCCTTCGGGTGGCCGGTGGTGCCCGATGTGTAGATCATGGTGCCGGCGTCGACGTCGGCGGGCGCGGGCTCGGAGGCGTCGCCGTCCTCGAGCCAACGCTCGGCGGAGAGCTGACCCGCCGCCGCCGTGCCGCCGTAGATCGCGACCTCGCGCACCTTCGGGATGCGCTCCCGGATCTCGGAGAAGAGGCCGGCCTGGTCGGCGTCGACCCAGGCGAACACCGCGTCGGAGTTGTCGACGACGTAAGCCGCCTCGTCCGGCGCGAGGCGATAGTTGAGGGGCACGGCGGTGGCGCCGATCTTGCGGGCGGCGTGGCTCATCGCCACGACCTCGAGCGAGTTCATGCCGCACCAGATCACGCGGTCGCGCGGCTGGATGCCGAGGCCCAGCATGCGATGCGCGAGCCGATTGGTGCGCTCGTTCAGCTCGGCGTAGCTCCAGGTGGTGACGCGGCCGCCGGCGCGGTCGTCGATCACCGCGGGCTTGTCGGGGCTCCCGGCGGCGTGCAGGGCGAGGAGATCGGGGGGCTTGGCGTCGGCCATCGGTACCTCGTGGAGAGAGCGGCAGCCTAGGCGGGCGTCTCGATGCCCGCGAACAGCAGGTCCACGGCGGCGCCGACGGCGCTGCGGCAGCCCTCGGCGTCGAGCAGCCCGTTGGCCCAGGCGATGCGCGCGCCGTTGGTGACGAAGACGATGGTGCGGGCCGCGGCGAGCACGTCCGCCTCGCGGCGCAGCTCGCCGCGCAGCCGCCCGGCCTGGAGAATCTCCGTCAGCACCCCGATCGTGCGGTCCTGCAGCAACAGCACCTGGCGGGCGACGCGCGCCCCGGGATGCGTGGTGGCCCGTACCGCGATGGTGGTGAGGTCCGGGTCGGCGGTGAGCAGCGCGTGCTCGCCGTCGAGGAACTCGCGCACGCGGAGGCGCGCGCTGAGCTCGCGGTCGCCGCGCTGGCGGATCTCGCGCCAGGCGCGCTCCTGCAAGTCGGCCAGCTCCTCGACGAGGAGCTCCTCCTTGCTCTGGATGTGCCGGTAGATCGAGCTCGCCCCCATGCCGGCGCGCTCGGCGATCGCGCGCAGCGTCGTGCCGTCGAAGCCGTTCTCGCGGAACAGCGCGCGGAACGCCTCGCGGATCTGGGCGCGACTCCTGCGGCCGCGCAGCAGGCGACCATCGTCCGGGCGCAGGACGCGCGGGGCGGAGCGGGGGCTCGGGGTCGTCTCCATGGACGGCCCCATCATACCCGAATCGGACGCCGCCTCAGCCACGCCGGGCGTCCCGCCGCATCAGCCAGACCGGGACCTCGAGCAGCCGGATCTGCTCCTCCACCTCGAAGCCGGCGGCGCGGTAGAGGCCGAGGCTGCGCGGCTCGTCGGTCTCGAGCCAGGCGACGCCCGCCGCGGCGTCGACCTCCGCCAGCCACGCGCCGAGCAGGGCCCGGCCGACGCCTCGGCCCTGCGCGGGCGGGCGGACGCCGAGCAGCGCCAGGTACCAGTGGGCGTCCTGCGGACGGCGGGCGAGCAGCGCGTCGAAGATCTCGGCCCAGCGGCTGGAGACGCCCGGCCCCTGGATCAGCGCCAGCGCGACGCGGCGCGGCAGCGGCGGCGGCGGAAACGGATGCGCGAAGGGCCGCGCACCCACGAGCACGCCCGCGAGCGCCCCGCCCGCGCGCACGCCCCACACGGATCCGTGTCGATGCGCGAGGGGGAGCTGGACGCGCAGACCGCGGGCCGTCGAGCGCACGCGCGCCGCACGGCCGCGGCGCCCCAGCACGCGGCGCGTGAGCGGCGCATCCGCCAGCGCGTCGGCCAGGGCCTGTACCGCCGCCGGCAGCTCGTCCTGCCGAAGCGGCTGCGGCGCGCTCACCGCGCGGCGCGCGAGGGGCGCCGCCGCCGGCGCGAAGGGCCCGCCGCGGGCTGCGCCGCGTCCCTGCCGCCGCTCCAGGACGCGACGCCGGCGCCGAGCGCGAGCAGCGCCAGGAAGGGCCCGCTCCCGAAGCGAGCGAAGAAGGTCGCCGGCGCCGCGGGCCCGACCCGGCCGCTGAGGCTCCCGACCTCCCCGACGCCGAGCTCCGCGCGCCGGCGGCCCGCCGGGTCGATCAGCGCCGAGATGCCCGTGTTGGTGCCGCGCGCGACCCAGCTGCGCAGCTCGATCGCGCGGAACACGGCGTGGGCGCGGTGCAGCTCGGGGTAGCCGGTGGCTCCGAACCAGGCGTCGTTGGAGAGATTGACGAGCAGCCGCGCGCCGGCGTCGCGGAAGCGCCGCACCAGGTTCGGGTCGGTGATCTCGAAGCAGATCGGCGTCGAGAAAGGGATGAGCGCCTCGAAGACGCGGGCCTCGCGGCCGGCAAGGTAGGGCGAGCCGGCCGTCACCGGCCCGAGCAGCGGGGCGAGGAAGCCGATCCACTCGGGGTCCGCCTCGGCGAAGGGCACCAGCACCTGTTTGTCGTAGGAGCCGCGCATCCCGGCACCGTCGATCAGCACGACCGCGTTCGTGAGCCGCCCGCCGGCCGAGCGCGGCGCTCCGGTCACGATCGGCGCCCCGACCTCGGCCGCCGTGCTGCGCAGCAGCTCCGCCAGCTCGGGGTGGGCGTCGAGGTCGTCGTCGACGGAGGTCTCGGACCAGACCACGAGATCGAGGGGCTCGCGCAGCGCCAGCTTCCGCGTCAGCTCGACGTGCTGGCGGGTGTTGCGCGCGGCGGAGCCCGCCTGGAAGCGCTCCCGCTGCGGAACGGCCGCCTGGACGACGCCGATGCGCATCGTCGCGCCGGCATCCCAGTCCGCCGCGAGACGCCACGCGCCGTAGCCCGAGGCGACGGCCAGCAGCAGCGCCGGCGCGGCGAGGGGCGCGGCGCTGCGCCGCCGGAGCGCGATCCCGAGCCCCGCGCCCGCGGCGGCGACGCAGAAGCCCGGCAGGTACGCGCCGCCGAGATCGGCGCCCTGGACGAACAGCGGGGCCACGGCCAGCGGCTGCGCGGCGAGCACCCAGGGGTTCGCGAGGGGCTCCGCCCGCAGCCACTCCGCCAGCACGAACAGCGCGGCAAACAGCAGCGGCCGCGCGAGGTCCGCGCTGCGCTCGCGCAGGACCGCGAAGAGCGCGGCGGCCAGGGCCGGCAGCAGCGCGTAAGCGCCGACCACCAGCACGACGAAGGCGACGGCGGGAAGCGGCGCGACGCCGTACTCGCCGACGAAAGCCTGCAGCAACCAGTGCACGACCAGCACGCCCGCCAGCCACTGCCCGAGCCACGCGAACAGGAACACCGCGCGCGGCGGGGCGGCGTCCGCGAACGCCGCGAGCGGAGCCAGCATCGCGAAGGCGAGGGGCCAGACGCCGAGGGGCGGGAACGCCGCGACCTCGAGCGCCACGCCGAGCGCGCAGAGCCCCGCTGCGGCGGCCAGCGTCACGCGTCCTTGGCCTCGAGGTCCGCCCGCAAGGTGCGGGCGGCGAGCGCGAAGTGGAGCGCGGCCCAGAGGGAGGTCACGACCACCACGCCGGCCAGCGACCAGCGCACCGCCCCCGCGCCGAAGCGCGGCCGGAGCCCATCGTTCAGCAGCCCCACGACCTGCGGCCCGAGGCCGAGGCCGATCAGGTTCACCACGAACAGCAGGATCGCCGAGGCCAGCGCCCGCATGCGGATGCCCACCAGCGACTGGGTCAGCGCGAACACCGGCCCGAGCCACATCGCGCCGAGCAGCGTCGAGGGAATCGAGAGCAGCAGCGCCTGGCGCGGATCGGGCCAGAAGAGCAGCAGCAGCACGAAGGGCAGCCCGAGGATCGCCGCGAGCGCCGGGATCCAGACGCCGTAGCGCGGATCGCGCGCACGCAGCCGGTCGACGAGCAGGCCGCCGAGGTAGGCGCCCGACGCGCCGGCGAGGCCCGCGATCAGGCCGAGCCAGAGGCCGATCTCGGCGGTGCCCATGCCGTGGACGCGCATCAGGAAAGGGGGCGTCCAGATCGCCACGCCGTAGCCGGCGAAGGCGGTGAGCGCGGAGGCGAAGGAGAGCTGGCGGAAGCTGCGCAGCGACCAGAGGAAGCGGAACACCTCCGAGGCTTCCGGCATCTCCTCGCTCGCCGCGCCGCCCTCCGAGGCGCCGCGCACCGGCTCGCGCACCGTGAGCCGCACGAGCAGCGCGGCGGCGATGCCGGGCAGACCCACCACGAAGAACGCGGCGCGCCAGCCGAACGCCTCGTTGATCCAGCCCCCAGCCAGGTAGCCGAAGGCCGTGCCGAAGTGGATGCCCGAGGCGTAGATCGCGAGCGCGGTCGCGCGGCGCTCCGGCGGGAAGTAGTCCGAGATCAGCGAGTGCGCCGGCGGGCTGCAGGCCGCCTCGCCGACGCCCACTCCCACCCGGGCCAGCGCGAGCTGGAGGAAGCTCTGCGCCAGCCCCGAGACCGCCGTCATCGCGCTCCACAGCGCGGCGCCGGCCGCGATCACGCTGCGCCGCACGCCGCGGTCGGCGAAGCGCGCGATCGGGATGCCGGCGAAGGTGTAGAACACCGCGAAGGCCCAGCCGGTGAGGAAGCCCATCGCGGTGTCGGACACGCCGAGGTCGCGCTGGATCGGCTCCAGCAGGATCGAGAGGATCTGGCGGTCGACGAAGTTGAAGACGTAGACGACGAACAGCAGCCCCAGCACCCAGCGCGCGTAGGCGGGCGAAGGAGCGGCGCCCGCGCCGGCGCGCTCGGCGCCCGCTGCCGCCACGCCCGGGCTCAGATTCCGAGGTTCGCGCGGATGCGCTCGGCGGGCGGCTCGAGGTTCGGCACGAAGGCCGCCCCGGAGATGCGCTCGAACGCTTCGATGTAGCGGCGCGCCGCCTCGCAGCGCACCTCGTCGGGGATCTGCGGGGGCGTGCCCTCGCCGCGGTAGCCCTGCTCCACCAGCCAGCGCCGCAGGTACTCCTTGTCGAGCGCCTGGGGGTCGCGGCCCTGGGACATCGCCTGCTCGTAGGTGTCGCGGTACCAGTAGCGAGACGAGTCGGGGGTGTGGATCTCGTCGATCACCACCAGCTCGCCGCGCTCGTCGAGCCCGAGCTCGTACTTGGTGTCCACCAGGATCAGGCCGCGGCTGGCGGCCCACTCGCTGCCGGCGCGGAACAGCGCGGCCGTGAGCGCTTCGGCCTTCTCGTAGAGCTCGGCGGAGAGCGCGCCGGACGCCACGATCGCGTCCTTCGAGGTCAGCTCGTCGTGCTGGCCCTGCGGCGCCTTGGTGGTGGGCGTCAGCAACGGCTGCGGGAGCCGCTGGTGCTTGGCGAGGCCCTCGGGCAGCCGGTGGCCGCAGTACAGCCTGTCGCCCGCCTGGTAGCGCACCCAGATCGAGGTGGAAGTCGAGCCCGTCAGGTAGGCGCGGAACACGAACTCCACCGGTAGCAGCCGGCACTCCTTCACGATCGACACGCACGGATCCGGCACCGAGATCAGGTGGTTCGGCGCCACGCCGCGCGTGCGCTCGAACCAGAACGCGGCGATCTGGTTCAGCACCTGGCCCTTCAGCGGGATGGTGCCGAGCACCACGTCGAAGGCGCTCACGCGATCGGTGGCGACCAGCACGCGCCGGTCGTCCTGCACGTAGCTGTCGCGCACCTTGCCCTCGATGCGCCGGCCCAGCCCGCTGAAGTCGGTGCGCTCCAGGGTGTGCGCGCAGGCGTCGCGCAGCAGCGTCACATCGATGCCCAAGGGATCTCCTCCGCCCGGCGCCCTACAGGACCGGGATCGACTCGCCGCGGATCAGGTCGTCGAGGCTCTGGCGCGCGCGCACCAGGTGCGGCTTGCCGCGCGCCACCAGCAGCTCGGCGGCCTGCGGCTTCGAGTTGTAGTTCGAGCTCATCACGAAGGCGTAGGCCCCCGCGCAGCCGATCAGCAGGTAGTCGCCCACCCGCGCCTCGGGCAGCGGCTCGCTGCGCACCACCCCCTCCGCGTCCTGGGTGAAGATGTCGCCCGACTCGCAGAGCGGCCCGCCCACCACGACGTCGCGCAGCGGCCGCTCGCCGCCGCCGGTCACCGGCACCACCGCCATCGGATGGTAGGCGCCGTAGAGGATCGGGCGCGCCAGCGTATTGAACCCGGCGTCGACCACGTAGAACTGGTTGCGTCCCTGGCGCTTCACCGCGCGGATCTCGGTGACGAGCCAGCCCGACTCGGCGACCAGATAGCGCCCCGGCTCGATCTCGAGGCGCACCGGATGCCCCAGCTCGGCCTCGAGGCCCTTGCGCTCGCGGTCCCAGATCGCGAAGTAGGCCTCGACGTCGAGCTCCGGGTCGCCCTCGCGGTAGGGCGTCGGCAGGCCGCCGCCCGCGGAGAGCATCGTCAGCGCGGGGCCCGCCTGCCTCGCGAAGCGCACCGCGGCGCCCGCCACCAGGGCCAGGTGCTCGAGGTCGACGCCCGAGCCGATGTGCACGTGGATGCCCGTCACTGCGAGGCCCGCGCGCGCGGCGCGCGCGATGCAGGCGGGCAGCTCCTCGTGCCAGATGCCGTGCTTCGAGTGCTCTCCGCCGGTGTTGGTCTTGCGGCTGTGCCCGTGCCCGAACCCCGGGTTTACGCGAAAGGTGACCTCCCGGGCGAGGTCGGGGTGGGCGGCGCGCAGGGCGGCGTACTGCTCGATCATGTCGGGCGAGCCGCAGTTCACCGGGATGCGGTGCTCCGCGATCATCGCCAGGGCGTCGCGGTCGAAGAGGTCCGCGGTGTAGACGATCGGCGCCGGCTCGCCGGCCGCCGGAAAGCCGGCGGCGAGAGCGCGGTGGATCTCCCCGGCGCTCACCGCGTCGACCAGCGCGCCGGCGCGCCGCACGAGGTCGAGCACCGCGAGGTTCGAGTTGGCCTTCTGCGCGTAGCGCACCACGTCGAAGCAGCGCAGCCGCTGCACGCGCTGCTCGATGCCCGCGGCATCGTAGACGAACGTCGGCGTGCCGAAGTCGCGCACCAGATCGGCGATCGGCACGCCCGCGACGTGGGTCTGGAGCTTCGGGAAGCGGAGCGCCGGCGGCATGGCCGTAGGGTAGGAGTCTTCGCCGCGGGGCGCACCGATGCGGGCTCCGTTAGATTCGCGCGGTGGCCGCCACCGACGACCGCTTCGCCAGCCTCGCCGCCGCGCTCGCGGCGGAGCCCGACCGGGCCGTCGACCTCGCCGAAGCCGCGCTGCTCGTCGCCGCGGACCTGCGTCCCGGCATCGACGTCGCGGGGACGCTGGCGCGCCTCGACGCCCTCGCGGACTCGGCGCGCGGCCCGGTGCTCTCCGCCTGGAGCGACGCCGCGCGGGTCGAGGCGCTGAACCGCTTCCTGTTCGAGGAGCTGGGGTTCCGCGGAAACCAGGAGGAGTACGAGGACCCGCGCAACAGCCTGCTCCACGAGGTGTTGGAGCGGCGCACCGGCATCCCGATCACGCTCTCGCTCGTCTACCTCGAGGTCGGGCGCCGTCTCGGCCTGCCGGTCGAGGGCATCGGCTTCCCGGGCCACTTCCTGGTGCGCTGGCGGGGCCGCGAGGACTTCGTGATCGACGCTTTCCACGGCCGGGTGCTCTCGGACGAGGCGCTCGCTGGCCTGCTGCGCGAGGCGATGGGTCGGGCGGCCGTGTTCAGCCGCGCCGAGCTGCGCCCGATCACGTCCCACGCGTTCCTGGTGCGGCTGCTCTCCAACCTGAAACGCCACCTCGCGCTGGCGGGCGAGTTCTCCGACGCGCTGCGCTGCTGCGAGCGCCTGCTCCAGCTCTCACCGGGCGACGCCGAGGAGCTGCGCGACCGCGGCCTCGTCTACGAGCAGCTCGAGTGCTGGGCCGCCGCGCGCGCCGATCTCTCTCGCTTCCTCGAGCTCGCCCCGGGCCACCCGAGCGCCGGAAACGTACGCGCGCGCCTCGAGGCGCTCGAGCCGCGCACGACGCGGCTGCACTAGACGCGGATCCGACCTGCCCGACCTCGGGGTGGCGGCGCGAGCGTGGCGGAAGACGGGGTGCGTCTCGGGCGTGCGGATCAGGGGTCGCCGGAGGGCGGATCGACGACGCGATGGCGCGCGCCAGCGGGCTGCGGGGTCGCCGGAGGCGATGAAGTAAAGGGCGGATCGTGCATCGCGGCGAACGCGAGGCTTCGGGCGAGCGATACGTCGTTTGTATGAGCATTGTTCATTATTTGGGTTGCCATCGTTCTTACTTCGCGGTAATCTAGATCGCGATGAAGCGATCGAAGCAAGGCGAGCTTCCGCTCTGGCGAGGGAAGTGGGGCGGCTGGCGACCGGGGGCGGGCCGCAAGCCCGGGCCGAAGCCGACCGTTCCTCACGAGAGGCGCGGCCGGTTCCCCGCTGCGCATCCCTGCCTCGTCACGCTCAAGGTGTTGGAGGGTATGAGCTCGCTGCGGACGCGGGACGTCGTGCGCGAGGTGGAAGGAAGCTTCCGGCGCGGTGCCGAGCGCGGCGAGTTCCGGCTGGTGCACTACTCGATCCAGGGCGACCACCTCCACGCGATCGTCGAGGCGGAGGGGCCGGAGGCGCTCGGGAGAGGAATGAGATCGCTCGGGGCGCGCTTCGCGCGGGCGGTGAACCGCGCGCTGCGCAGGCGAAGCGTCGCGGGAGCAAGGCACTGCCCGGGCCCGTGCGGCTCGATCCCGCCTCGTCGGCGCGCTGATTCAGCGGCTGGCGAAGAGGGAGCGTGGGAGCCGAGGAGACGTCGCGAGCGACGGATGCGCCTGCGGTGCGGACGCCGCGCACGTGGCTCTTATCGGTAGGCTGGAGGCGGCTCGGGCTGCTCGATCCAGCGGAGGTGCCCGGGTAGGTAGGACGGCGCTTCGTCGGGCGACAGCTGGTTCCACGGGCCTCCGGTTCTCCGGCCTCCTCGATCGCGAGATCGGTTCCCGGGGGTCCGGGGGGCGGAGCTCCCCGGTTCCCCCTGCCCTGCGCTCAGAGCGGCAGCGCTTCGCTCTCGCCTTCGAGCAGCGCGCCGTCGGGGACGGTGCAGGCGCGCGCGGCGGCTGCGCGCAGCTTCACCTCTCCGCGGCAGCGCACGGCGGCGCCGAAGCGCACGTCGCCGCGCACCTCGAGGCGGCGGCAATCCAGCAGCGAGGGGGGGCCGGCGGGGAAGCGCGCGTCGAGCTGGTCGACGTGGGCGTAGTGGGCCGGATCGAGATCGACCAGCAGGTGGCCCGTGCGGCCGGGGGTCGGGACGACGCGCCACTCCTCGGTGAGCATGAAGGCGTCGGAGGCCACGGCGAGCAGGTCGCCCGTGGTCTTCACCGGGGCGAAGCGGTCCTCGGATACGCGCAGCGCGCGCGCGCCCGGGAACACCGAGATGGCCGCGCCCATCGCCGTCTCGAGCTGGATCGCCTTCGGCGAGCCCGGGGCCGCCGGGTCGACCCGCTTCTCGTTGCGGATCATCGGGAGGGGCAGCACGTCGCCGGACTCGCGCAGGGCGCCCGCCAGGGCCTCGAGGTCCACCCAGAGGTTGTTGGTGTTGAAGTAACGGTAGAGCGAGACGTCCTGGAAGCTCTCGAGCTCGTCCTCGGGGCACTGGGCGATCTCGCGCAGCACCAGCCCGCCGCCGTGCCGGCGCGCCAGGTGGCCGCCCTTGCGGTGCGCGGGCGTGCGGTCGCAGACCTCCATCGCGAAGGGCAGCCGCTCGCCGGCGAACCAACCGAGGATGTCGAGGTCGAGACTCGCGCCGAGGTTGTCGGCGTTCGACACGAAGGCCGTGCGGAAGCCGGCGTCGAGCAGGCGCTCCAGCACGCCCGAGGTGTCGAGGGCCAGGTAGAGGTCGCCGTGGCCCGGCGGACACCACTCGAGCTCAGGGTCCGCCGGCCAGCGCACCGGGCCGAGGTCGGCCGCGGCGACCCGCGGCACCTTGTGCTGCAGGAAGTCGAGGGGCAGGTCGCCGGCCAGGTCGGGGTACTTCGCCAGGGCCTCCAGCGTGTCGTCCCGCGTGCGGAAGCTGTTCATCAGAAGGAGCGGCACGCGCGAGCCGTGGGTGTGCCGCAGGTGCAGCACCTGGCGCGCGATCACGTCGAGGAAGCTGAGCTCCTCGCGCACCGAGAGCAGCGACTTCGCGCGCCGCATCCCCATGGTGGTGCCGAGCCCGCCGTTCAGCTTGATCACGACGGTGCGCGCCAGGGCTTCGTGACCCGCGGCCGCGCGGTCGCCCAGGTCGTCGGCGTTCTCGACGGACTCGACGGGGCCGATCTCGCGGCGCGAGAGCGTGCCGCCGGAGCCGCCGGCCAGCTCCCCGTAGTAGTGGGCGAAGCAGCGGATGGCCGGCTCGGGCAGGCCCTCGGCGCGCATCTTCTCGGCGAAGGGAGCGAAGTCGGCGCCCACCTCAGGCCCCTCGGAAGTGCGCCGCCAGCACGTCGATCATCGGCGCCACGTCGGCGCTGCCGGCCAGCTCGCGGCAGGAGTGCATGGCCAGCATCGGGTTGCCGACGTCGACGGTGCGGACGCCGACGCGCGCGGCCGCGATCGGCCCGATCGTCGAGCCGCAGCCGAGATCGCTGCGCGCCACGAAGTGCTGGGGGCATACGCCCACCTCGCCGCACAGCGAGGCGAAGCGCGCCGCCGTCTCGGCGTCGCTCGCGTAGTGCTGGTCCGCGTTCACCTTGATCACCGGGCCCTTCCCCAGCAGCGGCCGGTGGCCCGGCTCGTGGCGATCGGCGTAGTTCGGGTGGACGGCGTGGGCCATGTCCGCCGAGATCATCAGCGAGCGCGCCGCCGCCCGCGCGAGCCCCTGGCGCGCGCCGTCCTTCCAGCCCGCGACGCAGCGCTCGAGGGCGTCGGAAAGCAGCGTACCGCCGGCGCCCTGGGCGGAGCGGCTGCCCACCTCCTCGTGGTCGTAGAGCACGATCAGCCGGGTCGCGGCGCCCAGCGAGTCGCGCGCCGTCTCGGCCAGCGCCGTCACCGCGGCGTGGCACGACGCCAGGTTGTCGAGGCGCGCCGACGCCACGAACTCGCCGCGCGCACCCGTAACGCTCGCGGGCTGCGGGTCGTAGAGCATCAGGTCGAAGCCCAGCACGTCGCCGGGCTCGACCTTTGCCTCGCCCGCGGCGCGCAGCTCGCTCGCCAGCAGCTCCGCGAGCGGCGGGGCGTCCTCGAGCCCGAGCACCGGCGCCAGGTGCTGCTGCGCGTTCAGCTTCAGGCCTTCGCTGCGCAGCTCGCGCTGGAGGTGGATGGCGAGGTTCGGGATGCGCAGCAGCGCGCGGCGGAAGTCGACGAGCGCCGTTCGCACCGGCGCGCTCGTCCCGAGCTGCCGGAAGCTGACGCGGCCGGCGAGCGAGAGATCGCGGTCGAGCCAGCTGTAGAGCAGCGGCGAGCCGTAAGGCTCGACGGCGAGCTGGCGGTAGCCGGAGACCGCCTGGTCGGGCCGCGGCTTCAGCCGCAGGTTCGGGGAATCGGTATGGGCGCCGACGATGCGAAAGCCGGTCTCGGCCGGCGATTCCCGACCCACCTGGAACGCCAGCAGCGAGCCCTCGGCCCGCACCACGTAGCGCCGCGCATCGGGCTCGAGGGTCCAGATCTCGTCCTCGCGCAGCGGCCGGAAGCCCGCCGCCGCGAGACGCCGCACGCACTCGGCCACCGCGTGGTAGGGCGTGGGCGAGCGGTCGAGGAAGGCGAGCAGATCGGCGACGCGGTCGACCATGGTCGCGGGATGGTAACCCAGCCGCTCCGGCCTACGGACAGGTCTGGTCCGGGACGCCGTCGTCGAACAGGTCGCAGTCGAGCGCCAGGCCGTCCATCGCGTTCTGGGCCTGGCAGAGCCGGCAGAGGGCCGCGCGGTCCGCGCAGTCCGCGAGCTCGGCGGCGTTCGCCGCGGCGCTGCAGACGCCCGGGAAGAGCGTGGCCAGGGGGCTCTCGAGGCCGTCGCAGCGCTGCGCGAGGCTGCGCTGCAGCGCCGCGCGAGCGCGCTGCAGGCGCTTGCCCTTGTCGCGCGCGAAGGCGTCGAGCAGGGCGAGCTCGAGCTCGGCGGCGGACTGGACCGGCTTCTCCTTCACGCCCCGCAGCGCCCGGCGCTTGGCGCTCACCGAGAGGCGCGCGCCCGCGTCGAGCACCTCGCCGCTCGTGTCGATCACCGCTTCCTGGCAGGCTGCGGAGGCCGGCGCCGCCTGCTTGGAGGCCAGCACCAGGTCGAGGTCCGGCCCGAAGAGATCCTCGGCCAGCGCCGCGGTCTGGCTGCGCGCGGCGCCGTTCACCGGGCCGCCGCCGCGGTAGGCGAAGTCGGGGAGCTGCTCGGGGCGCGCCTGGCAGCGCTGGGCGTCCCGCTCGAGGGTCTGCACCAGCGCGCGGGCCACGCTGCCGTCGACGTCGTTCGAAAGACACGCCTCGGCGGTGCGCGGCTGCGAGCCGCGGCCGAGCCGATTCGTGCGGCCGCGCGCGAAGGCATGCAGGCAGGCGCCGGCGTCCCGCGCCTGGGCCCGCGCGACCGCCGCCCCCGCCTCGGCGAGCCCGTTCAGGCAGCGCCTTTGCGGCCTCCGCTGCCTCTCCGCCACGACCGGCGGCGGCGGCTCCACGCCTTCGCCGGCGAAGAGCGTCGCGGTGATCTGATAGGTGGACGATCCCGAGTAGCGCCGCGCGAGCACGTGCCAGGCGCCCTCGGCCGGCGAGGGGAAGCGACAGAAGCCCCACTGGTTCGAGCCGTAGGCGCGGCAGTCGAACTCGGTGGTCGTCGGCGGGGTCCCGAAGCGCACGTAGAGATCGACGTCCGCGCCGATCTCCTCGCTGGCGTTCAGCGCCACCCGCAGCTCGGCGAGGTCCGGGCCGACGTCGAAGGAGTGGCGGCCTTCGGGCTTGCCGGCGTCGAGCCGCTCGGTGAAGCCCACGACGTCGGTCACCGCGTCGCCTACCTGGGAGAGCGAGCCGCAGCTCGCGCTCGCGAGGTCCGCGCCGCCCTGGGCGTCGAGGAAGGGCCGCTGCGTCGCGACGCTGGTGTCGTAGCTGTGGTCGGTGGGCAGGCAGGAGAAGCTGCTGCCGCCGGAGGTGATGCCGGCGAGCTCGCGCCCGCCGCCGTCGTCGACGAAGAGCGGGCCGCCCGAGTCGCCGTTGCAGGTGTTCGAGTCGGTACCCGGCGGTCCGATCGGGCTCTCGAAGTCCCAGCACAGCAGGCCCGCCGGCAGATCGCCCTGACACGCGGCGGTAACGACCTGCCCGCGCTGCTTGAGGCCGTAGTCCTCGCTGGTCCCGTCGCTCAGCCCGAAGCCGACGATCGTCGCGTCGCTCCCGAGCGGCGGGTCCTGGTCGGCAAGCGGCGTCGGCGAGATCCCGTCGACCGGCGACGCGAGGTGCACCACCGCCACGTCGTCCGCCGGGAAGTCGTAGCCCGCCGGCACCTCGATCGAGGAAACCTGGAAGAAGCCCGCGTGCTGGAAGAACACCAGCCAGTCGGCCGGATCGGGGGCGCCCGCGCCCGACTGGCACGCCGCCCCGTTCTGCTCGCACACGCAGTGGGCGGCGGTGACGAAGGTGGAGCAGCCGACCAGCGTCCCCGTGCAGTAGGCGATCGCCTGGTCGGGGCTCGCGCCGGACAGCAGCGCTCCGACGCTCGGGTCCGCGAAGGACAGTGTGCCGTTCACGATGCGCGGCGAGAGCCGCTCGGCGGCGGCCGGCGAGGCGAAGAGCGTCACCAGCAGGAGGACCGGCAGCATGGTTCGTTGGAAACGGGTCATCCGGGAAGGAACATCGGCGCGCGGCGCGAGGGGCTGGAGCCCCGATCTCCGCTCCGCTCCCGCATGAATCGCCCTCCTCCAGACCGTAGCGGTCGCGCCCCGGTCACTCCTCCTCCCCCGGGGGCCCATCAGCTGGCCCCGCGCGAGCGACTCACTCGCCGGGCCGACCCCGGCCCGCCAGACGGGAGATTTCTCGGAGGATGCGGACGGCGTTCGCTGCGCGGCGGTCTCTTCCTGGTAGCGAACGTCGTTCGCTAAGCGCCCGCGGGGACGACGCTCGTCGGGCAACGGAAGTGCTCCGTGTCACCGACCGTGGGGCACCCCGCGACGAAGAGTGTCTCGCCGCGCGACGCTGCTGTCGGACGCAGGAGCCGAGCGCGAGGGGGAAGAACGATGGCCTTCGCGCGAGCTCTTCGCGCGCTCGGCTGCGGCGCGGCGCTGATCGTGGCGACCGCGGGCGCGGCCCGGGCGCAGCTCCAGGACGAGACGCAGATCCACCCCAACGTGCCCGGCGGCCAGATCGGCAAGTCGCTGGACGAGCAGATCGGCGCGGGGCGCGGGGACGACTTCACGCCCGGCTCCTCGCTCTACCTGATCCGACGCGATCCGGCGCGGGCGGTGCGGCGCGGCCGACAGCTCTTCCAACGCAAGTTCACCCTCGAGCAGGGACAGGGCCCGCGCGTCAGCGCGGCCTCCGCGGGTGACGTCATGGCCACCCGCATGCTCGGCGCGGGCCTCTCGGACAGCTGCGCCGGCTGCCACGGCCGCCCGCGCGGCTCGGCGGGAGTCGGCGGCGTGGTACAGACGCGCCCCGACAGCCGCGATGCACCGCATCTCTTCGGCCTCGGCCTGGTGGAGCAGCTCGCCGACGAGATGACCACGGACCTGCGCGAGATCCGCGCCCAGGCGATCGCCGGGAGCCGGCGCGAGGCTCGGCGCCGCGGGGGTCATGGCGGCGGAGGGAGCGGCGGCACCAGCGGGGGCAGCGGCGTGACCCTGCCGCTCGTCGCGAAAGGCGTCTCGTTCGGCAGCATCAGCGCGCGCAACGGCGTCGTGGACACCTCGCGCGTGCGCGGCGTCGACGCCGACCTGCGCGTGCGTCCCTTCTTCGCCCAGGGCGGCACCATGTCGATCCGCGAGTTCATCGTCGGCGCCATGAAGGCCGAGATGGGCATCGAGGCCGCCGATCCCGACCTCTGCGCGGCGACCGACCCGGTGGCGCCGGCGAGCGTGACCTCTCCCTCCGGCTTCGCCTTCGACCCCACCCTCGACACGATCGAGCGGCCGCCGGTCTGCGACGTCTCCGAGGACGGCGACCAGGACGGGGTGACCAACGAGCTCGACGTGGCGCTGCTCGACCACCTCGAGTTCTACCTGCTGAACTACTTCAAGCCGGGCCTCGGGCGGCAGACCCAGCGCACCCAGCAGGGCCTCGCGACGCTGCGCTCGATCGGCTGCACGGGCTGCCACGTCGAGAGCCTCACGATCGACGCCGACCGGCGCGTGGCGGACGTCGAGACCGTCCACGACCCGAGCCGCGGAGTCTTCAACCGCCTGTTCGCCACGGCCTCGACGCGCTTCACGATCGTTCCTGACGGCGCCGAGTATCCGAAGCTCGCGCCCGCGCGCCAGCCGTTCGTGGTGCGCAACTTCTTCTCCGACCTGAAGCGCCACGACCTCGGGCCCGCCTTCCACGAGCGCGAGTTCGACGGCGGCTTCGTCACGCAGTTCGTGACCGAGCCGCTGTGGGGCGTCGGCACCACCGCCCCCTACGGCCACGACGGCCGCAGCGTGAACCTCGAGGAGGTGGTCCTGCGCCACGGCGGCGAAGCCCAGGCGTCGCGCGACCGCTTCGCCTCGCTGCGCGAGAGCGACCGGCTGGCGCTGCTCGACTTCCTGAACACGCTGGTGCTGTTCCCGCCCGACGACACCGCCTCGAACCTCAACCCGGGCAACCGGTCCGGCCACCCGCAGGACCCGGCCAACCACGGCAGCATCAACCTCGGCGCGCTGTTCCAGATCGGCGAGGAAGGAGCGGAGTAGGCGACGCTGCCGCGGAGCGCTTTCAGCGCCCGGCGAAGCGGATGGGCAGGTGGCGCAGGCTGGTGTGCTTGTTGCTGCGGCCCCACTCGACGGGGCCGGTCCGCTCGATGCCGGGGAGGTCCGGCAGCAGCTCCTCGAGCAGAATCGCGATCTCGCGGCGCGCCAGGTTGGCGCCGAGGCAATGGTGCAGCCCGTGGCCGAAGGCGACGTGCGGGTTCGGGTCGCGCGCGACGTCGAAGTGGAAGGGATCGGCGAACACCGCGGCATCGCGGTTCGCCGAGGGGTACCAGTGGGTGGTCTTGTCGCCCGCGCGGATCTTCTGCCCGCACAGCTCCACGTCGGCCGTCGCGGTGCGGCGGTTGTAGGCGGTCGCGCTGGTCCAGCGCAGGATCTCCTCGACGGCGCTCGGGAGCAGGCGCGGCTCGCGACACAGGCGCTCGAGCTGGTCGCGCCGCTCGAGCAGCGCCAGCAGGCCGCCGGCCAGCGAGTTGCGGGTGGTCTCGCTGCCCGCCACGAAGAGCAGGCTGAAGAAGGCGTTGAGCTCGGCCTCCGAGAGCGCCGCTTGCGCGCCCCCCTCGCCCTCGAGGCGCGCGTGCACGACGACGCTCAGCATGTCGTCGCCCGGGGCGCGACGCTTCTCCGCGATCAGCCGCGCGCCGTAGCCGCGCAGGCCCGCGCCCGCCTCGGCGAGCTCGCGCGAGGGCTGGCCGAGCTCGCGATCGCGGTAGTCGAGGATCGTCCCGGTCCAGCGGAACAAGGCGTGCCGGTCCTCGGGCGGGACGCCGAGGATCTGGCCGATCGTCTGGAGCGGCAGCTCGGCGGCGACGTCGACCAGGAAGTCGCACTCGCCCTTGGCGCGCGCGGCGGCCAGGATCGCGCGGCTCTGCGCGCGCAGCCACGGCTCGAGGCCCGCGAGGGCGCGCGGTGCGAAGGCGCGGCTCACGAGGCTGCGGATCCGCGTGTGCGTCGGTGGATCCGACATGTTGAGCATCACGCCCGTCACGAGGCCGGGCGGCAGATCCTCGAGGGTGGTGCCGCCGCCGCTGCGGCCCGGGCCGGTCTCGGAGGAGAACGTCGCGGGGTCCCGGAGCACCCGCAGCAGCTCCGCATGGCGGCTGATCACCCAGAAGCCCTCGCCGCCCGGCGCGCGAGGCGTCGGCGGATGCCACCAGACCGGCGCCTCTTCGCGGAGGCGCGAGAAGACGTCGTGGGGGAAGCCCGCGGCGAAGCGATCGAGGTCCGTGAGGTCGACGTCGCCGGGCGTCACGGCGCGGCGCCCGCCTCCGAGATCTCGAAGTCGAGCGCAGCCAGCCGGAACTCGAGCGGCTCCAGCGCGCCGGTGTGGATCTCGACCTCGCCCCCGCGCACCACGGCCAGCGCGAAGGCGGCGGCCCGCGCCCGCCCGCAGCTCTTCGGGTAGTCGACGCCGACCCGGTAGGGCCCGCTTCGAGGCTCGGCGAAGCGCACCTGCTCGATGCGGTCGCCCGGCGGCTCGGAGCCGCAGTGGAGATCCGCCTCGAGCCGGCCGCCGGCGGCGGACGGCGAGTTCGCGAAGTAGACCGTCTCCTGGAGCGGATCGGTCACGTAGAGGTCCAGGTCGGCGCCGGGACCGAAGGCGAGCAGCACGCGCAGCGCCGGGTCCGCCGGCTCCTCGGCCAGCGCGGCCTCCAGGACGTCGCGCAGCCGCTCCGCTTCGCGCTCCGTCGGCGGAGCCCCCGCGCAGGAGAGGCCCAGGGCGAAGGCCAGCAGGCTGCAGGACTTCCAGCGGGGCTCTTCCACACGTCCCTCCGGGCCCCGGGGACGGCCCCGTCGACCGACGCTGAAGGATGGGCGAGTCTACTCCAGGCGCCCACCGGCGCGGAGGGGACGATGAGCAGAGAAGTCGGCGAGCCTGGGGTGCGCCCCGCCTCGGAGATCCCGCGACCGGGCCTCCTTCACACGCTCCAGATGATCCTCACGGGCGGCGGGGGCCGCGTCGACATGCTCACCCCGCTACGCCGCTTGCACGCGCAGCACGGCCCGGTGGTGATGCAGCAGGCCGGCGCCTTCCGCATGGTGAACCTGTTCGGCCCCGACGCCAACCGCTTCGTGCTGCTGGATCAGGACCGCATCTTCTCCGCCAAGAAGCCCTGGGACATGATCATGGGCCGCATCTTCCCGAACGGTCTGCTGCTGCGGGACGGCGAGGATCACAAGCACCACCGCAAGATCATGCACACCGCCTTCACCCGGCCCGCGCTGCGCAGCTACGCGGAGCGCATGGGCCCGATGATCGCCTCGCGCCTCGACGACTGGGACGAAGGCGGCGCCACGCGCTCCGCCTTCGCGGCCTACAAGGCCCTCACCCTCGACATCGCCGCCTCGATCTTCGTGGGCGTCGAGCTCGCCGCCGGCACCGCCAGCATGAACCGCGCCTTCGAGGCGATGGTGGCGGCGTCGATGTCGCGGATCCGCCTGCCGATTCCGGGCCTCGAGTTCCAGCGCGGCCTCTCGGGCCGCGAGTGGCTGATCGGCTTCTTCAAGGACCTGCTGCCCAAGCGGCGCGCCTCCGAGGGCGCCGACATGCTGGCGCGACTGTGTCGCGCCGAGACCGAGGAGGGCCACCGCTTCGGCGACCAGGAGATCATCGACCACATGATCTTCCTGATGATGGCGGCCCACGACACCACCACCAGCACGCTCACCTCGATGACCTACGAGCTCGCCCGGCATCCGGCCTGGCAGGAGCGCCTGCGCGAGGAGAGCCGCGCCCTCGGCAGCGAGCCGCCCTCCTTCGAGGAGCTCGACCGGCTGACCGGCATCGGCATGGTCCTGAAGGAGACGCTGCGCCGTTATCCGCCGCTTCCCGTGATCCCGCGCGTCGCGACCGCGGACTTCGAGTTCGGCGGCTACCGCATCCCCGCGCGCTCGATGGTGGTGGTCTCCCCGATCCACACCCACCACATGGAAGAGTGGTGGGACGACCCGTTCCGCTTCGATCCGGAGCGCTTCGCCGAGGACCGCGCCGAGTTCGAGGGCCACAGCCACCGCTGGATCCCCTTCGGCGGCGGCGGCCACCACTGCATCGGCTTCCGCTTCGCGGAGACCCAGGTGAAGCTGGTGATGCACCAGCTCCTGCAGCGCTATCGCTGGAGCGTGCCCGCCGGCTACCGCATGCCGGTGCAGCAGGCGCCGATCTCGAAGCCGCGAGACGGGCTGCCGATCCGGCTCGAGCGGCTCTAGGCTCCGAGCTCAGCGCGTCCCGACGGGCGCCGTGCGGAAGCCCGCGGCGCCGAGCTTGCCCGCGAGGTCCGCGTCGGGGGTCACGTACCAGCGGCCGGCGTCGTCGTCGTGCCGCCAGCGCTGCGTGACGACCACCTCGCGCTCGACGGGCAGCGACGCCTCGTAGCCCTGGTACACGACGACCGCGATCGCCGAGGTGCGCTCCTCGTCGAGCTTCACCTCGCGCACCTCGTAGTCGGTGACGCGGAAGTCGGCGAGCGCGCTCGCCAGGGCGTCGAACTCCGCGCGGCCCGCGGGCTCGACGTACTCGGCCGCCTTCTCCCACTCGCCCCAGCGCACGTCGGCGCTGAAGCCGCGCTGATGCCGGTGGAACGAGCCCTCGAGGTTCAGGGGGTCGTGGAGCGAGAGGCACCCCGCGGCGAGGCAGGCGGTCAGGAGCGCGGCGAGTACAGCGGGGCGCATGGTCGATCTCCTTCTCGGCCCCGCAGCTTCGAGCCGAAGCGCGCGGTCCTGGAGACGAGATCGGCGTCCCGCAGCCGGGACATGAGGCCCGGCGCGGCGCCCGTCAGCGAGCGGGGCCCGCGCCGCCCCGGCCGCCGAGCGCCTCGGCGATGGCGCGGCGCACGGCTTCGAGCACCGGCCCGCGCGCGAGGCCGAGCTCGCGGAGCTCGCCGTTGGCGATCGCGTCGCAGGTGCGCTCGAGGGTGAAGAGCAGCACGGCGTCGGCCTCGCGCGGGCGCGGCGGCGCGGCGGCAGCGGCGCGCAGCTCGCGCAGCAGGTCGAGCTGGCGGCGGCGCTGCTCGCGGTGGAAGTGGCGCGCTTCGGCGTCCTCGAGGATCAGGCCGTGGAGCGCGCGGCGCAGCCCGCGCCAGCGCACGTGGTGGCGCAGCACGAGGGCCACGATGCGGCCGGCGACGTCGTCGGGGCGTCCGCCCGAGCGCAGCGCGCCCTCGACGCCGCGCCACTCGCTGCCGACCCACTCCTCGTAGGCGGCCAGCAGGATCTCGCGCTTGTCGACGAAGTGCTTGTAGAAGGTGCCCGGCGCGTAGCCCGCCGCGCGGGCGATCCGGTTCGAATTGGTGCCGTGGTAGCCGTGGCGCTCGAAGGCCTCGGCAGCGGCGGCCACCAGGCGGGCGCGCGTCTCCTCGGGCCTGCCGCGCCTCGGCCGCCGCGCGCTGGGCGGGCGCGCGCTCGGCCGGGTGCGGGTCGCGGGCGCCATGGCGGCAAGGTACCGGATTGGTCGCCCCGCGCCGTAGGTGATATTGTTATCACTACAGCGCCGGAGGACGAGATGGGCGATCTGCGAGCCAACCTGCGAGCGGAGCTGGGCGCCGAGCCCGGCACGGAAGTCGTCGTCGACGGTGTACGGCTCGCCTACGACGACGCAGGCAGCGGGCCCGCGCTGCTCTGCCTGCACGCGGTCGGTCACGGGGCGCGCGACTTCGCCGACCTGCGCCGGCGCCTCGGCCGCCGCTGCCGCGTCGTCGCCCTCGACTGGCCCGGGCACGGCCGCTCCGGCGAGGACGCCGCGCCGGCGAGCGCGCAGCGCTACGCCGAGCTGCTCGGCGGCTTTGCCGACGCGCTCGCCCTCGACGCCCCGATTCTGCTCGGCAACTCGATCGGCGGAAGCGCGGCGATCCGCTTCGCCGCCAGCCGCCCCGGCGCCGCGCGAGGGGTGGTGCTGGTCGACTCCGGAGGCCTCGACCGCGTCGATGCCCTCGCCCGCGCGGTGACTCGAACGATGGCCGCGTTCTTCCGCGCCGGCGCGCGGGGCGCGCGCTGGTACCCGCGCGCCTTCGAGCTCTACTACGGCCTCGTGCTGCCGGCGCCGGCCGCGCGGGCGCAGCGCGAGCGGATCGTGGCCGCCGCGCGGGAGATGGCGCCGCGCCTCGCGGAGGCGTGGCGCAGCTTCGGCGAGCCGGGCGCGGACGTGCGCGCGCTGGCGGCCGGCCTCGCTTGCCCCGTCCTGGTCTGCTGGGCGGAGCGCGACCGCGTGATCCAGCTCCACCGCAACCTGACGGCGATCCAGCGCATCCCGAACGCCCGGCTCGAGCGATTCGAAGGCGGCCACTCCGCGTTCCTGGAGAGCCCCGAGGCCTTCGATCGCGCCCTCGGGCGCTTCCTCGACGAGCTCGGCGTGCCGCGCCATGCTGGGGGCGAGGAGGCGCGATGAAGGCGGCGGTCTACTACGAGACGGGCGGCCCCGAGGTGCTGCGCTATGAGGACGTGCCGGACCCGACCTGCTCGCCGCGCGGCGTCGTCATCGACGTGAAGGCGATCGGCATCGAAGGCGGGGACGTCGGCAACCGGGCGCGCGGCGCGATGCCCGCCCGGCCCCACGTCGTCGGCTACAACTGCGCGGGCGTTGTGCGCGAGGTCGGGTCCGAGGTCCGCGACCGCCGGCCCGGCGACCGCGTCACCGCGCTGATGGTGCACGGCTCCCACGCCGAGCGCGCCGCGGTGCCCGCGACCCAGACCTGGCTGGTGCCGGACGGCCTCTCCTTCGAGGAGGCCGCCTGCGTGCCGGTGGCCTGGGGCACCGCCCACGACTGCCTGTTCGAGTTCGGCCGTCTGCAGCGCGGCGAGAGCGTGCTGATCCAGGGGGCCGCGGGCGGCGTCGGCCTCGCCTGCGTGCAGCTCGCGAAGCGCGCGGGAGCGACGGTCTTCGCCACTGCGGGGAGCGCCGACAAGCTCGCGCGCCTCGAGAAGCTCGGCGTCGACCACGGGATTCCCTACCGCGACGTCGACTTCGTGGAGGCGGTGCAGAAGCTGACCGGCGGCAAGGGCGTGAATCTGGTCGTCGACCCCGTCGGAGGCGACACGCTGCAGCGCTCGCTGCTCTGCCTCGCCTACCGCGGCCGCGCCATCACCGTCGGCAACTCCAGCCGCGGCGACCTGCGGATAGACCCGGCGCCCCTCTCGGCGGGCAACCGCTCGCTCACCGGCGTGTTCCTGGGCGCCGAGGCGCTGTTCCAGCCCGCGCGCGTGCGCGCGATGCTCGACCAGCTCCTCGCCGACCTCGCGAAGGGAGAGCTGAAGGTCGTGATCGACCGCAGCTACCCCCTCGCCGAGGCCGCGGCCGCCCACGCCTACATCGAGGGCCGCGCGGCGTTCGGACGGGTGGTGCTCGTCCCGTAGCGGCCGCTCACGGGGGCGAGGTTCGCGCAGCCCCGAAGCGCGCCCGCAGCGCGCCCTCCACGAGATCCAGCGCGGCGTCCTGCGAGAGCGTGCCGAGGTTCAGGGTCAGGTCGTAGTGCTCCGCTGCATCGGGATCGCGGCGGAAGTGGTGGAGCAGGAACTCGCGCCGCTCGGCGTCGAGTGCGGCGAGCCGCGCGTGGGCCTGCTCGCGTGCGAGGCCCTCCTGCTTCGCGATGCGCTCGGCGCGCACGTCGCGCGGCGCGACCAGCATCAGGCGCAGCGCGCGCTCCGGCGGCAGGATGAACTGCGCGCCGCGGCCGAGGATCACCGCCGCGCCGCGCTCGCCGAGGGACGCCACCGTCTGCACCACGTGGCGCAGGTAGTCGCTCTCCGTGAAGCGCGCGGTCCGAAACGGCTCGACCAGGTAGCGGTGGATCGCGCTGCGCACGTGCTCGTCCACGCCGGCCACCAGCTCGTGGCGCAGGCCCGTCTCGCGCGCGATGTGGTCGACGATCTCGATGCCGAAGAACGCGTAGCCGAGGCGCTCGGCCAGCCGCTGGCCGAGCTCGGCGGCACCGGCGCCGGGCTGGCGCGAGAGCGCGACGCAGGGGCGCGGCGCCTCCGCCGCGCTGGAGCGCCGGTTGCGCTCCCAGCTCTGGAACTGGCGCCGGACGAGCTCGTCGAGGACCTGAGGCATGGGCCACCTCCCGTTCCCCTCCTCGGACGCCAACATGCTACGTCGCCAGGCGCCCGACGGCGACCCCGGCGGGAGCGGCGCGGGCGGAACGGACCGCGGCGAGGCCTGCCCCTACGGCGCGTTGCGCGAGAGGAACTGCGCGAGCGGCGCGATCACCTGGTTCTCGGGCCCGTCCTCGGCGGCGAGCGGGTCGACGTGGGAGTAGCCCTCGGTGACGTGGACCTCGAAGCCGCCGGCGGCGGCGCCGAACGTCGGGAACGCCGCGCTCGGCACGGCCTCGTCGACGATGCGCGGCGTGCCGTCGCAGGAGGGCGCCGCGCACGGGCCGATGCTCGACGCGAAGGGCAGGAAGTCGGCGCCGATCGGCGCCAGGCCGTTGCTGCCGCCGAAGGCGATCACCGGAACATCGATCGCGCTCGCCTGCGTGACGTTGTCGATGTCCCGGCGGCCGCGCCCGGCGGGCGCGTCGAGGGACAACGCCGCCGAGTCGAGGGACGGCAGGCCCTGCGTCACCGAGAGGCCCGACGACGGGTAGTACCAGTCCGTGAAGTTCGTCTCCCCCGCGTAGAGCGTCAGCGTGAGCCGGTCGAGGCGGATCGGCTCGCGCTCGACGCCCCAGACCCCGGCGTCGGAGGCGGTCGGCAGGGGGCCGTTGTCGGGAGTCACGCAGTCGACGCCCGGGCAGGGAGGGAACGCGTCCGCTTCGTCGGTATCGAGCCAGGTGGCGAGACCGTCCACCACGGGGCCCTCCGCGCCGACCGACATGGCGATGAAGAAGGCCAGCGAGGCGATCAGGCCGTCGTCGTCGACGAAGCGACCGATCACCCCCTGCGCCGTGCCGGGGGGCAGCACGGCGCCGAGCGCGGCGAGCTCGGGCACCTGGGCGACGGCCGTGTTGTCCGCGACGCCGTTCTGCTCCACCTGCAGGATGGCCTGCCCCTGGTCGGGATCGAAGGTCGACTGGAGCGCGATCGACTCGGCCGAGGCGAGGAGCTGCGGGCTCAGCAGGCCGCCGAGCTCCGCGTAGGCCGTGGTGGGCTCGACGCAGCGCGCGATCGGAAGCGCGCCGCAATCGGCGGCCTCCGTCGCCACGGTGCAGGGTGTGGCGCCGTCCAGGCAGCGCGGCGCCTGGTCGCGCACCGCGCCGAACAAGCCGCCGTCGAACCGCGCCTCGATGAGGTCGAGGGTCTCCTCCGAAGGCGGCCCGCCCGCACTCGACCCCCCGCCTCCCTCGAGCAGCACCAGCCCGCGCAGCTTGGCGTAGCCCGGCTCGGCGGGGCCCGCCCCCGCGAGGTCGAAGTCCGTCGCCGCGTAGCGCGCGGCGAACCCGGTGCCCGCCGAATGCCCGCCCAGGAACACGTTGGCGTCCCGCGCAGCCAGCCGGGCGGCCTCGACCACGGCGTCGATGTCCCGCGAGTGCGTCAGATAGGTCCAGCTGGCGAGGAACGGGACGTCGCCCGCCGCGTCGTAGAACTCCGCGCGGCGCGGGAGCGGCCCGAGGTCGAGCCCGAGCTCGCCGCCGAACAGCCAGTTGAGCGCGAGCTGCGGATCCGCGTTCGCCTCGGCCAGCTCGAGGCCGGCGAGGTCCTCGAGCTGGTGGCTGCGGCGGTCGAAGCCCCAGACCTCGAACACCTTCCCCGCCTCGGCGAAGGCCCGGGGGATCAGGTTCTCGGCGAGGATCTTGAAGCCGCCGGCGCCGCCCTCGAAGCCCGGCACCAGGATCAGGATCGCGTCGGGCTGCGCGGAGGGCGGGTTGCGGAAGTGATAGCGCGTGTAGGTAGCGCGGTTCAGGTCGAAGTCGCCGCCGCCGAACTGGGCGAGGAGCTTCTCGTTGGTGACGACGACGCCGTCCGTGCCGGGCGTCTCCGCGGGCTCGGCCTCGCTCGGGATCGCGAGCGTCTGCTGCGCGACGGCGCCGCCCGGGCAGCTCCCGTCGTCGACGCCGTCGTCGGCGAGGTCGCAGGGCTCGTCGAGGCCGTGAATGGCGTTCAGCGCCAGGCACGCGCGGCACTCCGCGCGCTGCGCCACGCAGGCCGCGAGCTCGTCGCCCACGAGCCCCAGACACTGGCCGGGGAAGGGCTCGGGCGCCGCGACGCCCGCGCAGCGAGTCGCGGAGAGCTTGGTGAGCCGGTTCACGCGGTTCTCGATCCGCCGCTTGCCGTCGTTCGCGACGGAGCCCGGCAGGGCGGGGTCCGAGAAGCACGCGCCGAGCGCCCCGGCGCTCGCGGCGCCGTCCCGGAGCGCGCCCTTCGCGCAGCGCGCGAACTCGGCGAAGATCGCGGTCTGCAGCGAGGCGACGCCGTCGGCCACCGCCTGCTGACACTTGCAGCCGTCGGGGTCGTCGTCGCAGGCGAGGGCCGTGCCGAAGAGGTTCTCCGAGAGGACGTCGAGCAGCGGCGCCGTCGCCTGCTCGCGGGCCTGGTGGGCCGCCTCGCGCGTCCCGCCGGCCGCGATGCCGAAGTCCGGAACGTCTCCCGGCGCGCTGCACGACTTGTCCGCGACCTTCTCGAGCTTCGCGACCTGCTTCGCGACCTTGCCCTTCGCGTCGCGCGAGAGGCAGCTCCGCAGGCTGTCCGTGCCGAACGGCGCGAGCTTCCCCTTGCCGAAGGCCTTCAGGCAGCGCTCGTTCTCCGCCGCGCGCGCCTTCGCGACCTGCGCGGCGGCGTTGCCGAAGGAGGTGATGCACTTCTGCTGATCCTTCGACTGCGGCGCGCTTCCGCCCGCCGAGGCGGCGGCCGGAGCGAGCGCGAGGAGCGCAGCCAGGGCGAGGAGCGAGGCCGGGCGGCGGGGGGAGGTCGGGCGCATCGGGGGTCCTCTCGACCGGGACGCGCGGAGCGCGCGCCGGACCCGAGGAATAGCGCGACCGACCGTCGGGTGCCGCCTATCCTCGTGTCTTCGCGCAGCGCGCGCGAAGAGCCCGGGAGGAGCCGGCGATGGCGATCGAGAGCGTGCACCCGGCGACGGGCGAGGTCATCGGGCGCTTCGACGAGACCGCGCCGGACGCCGTGGCCGCCGCGGCGAGTGCCTGCGCCGAGGCGCAGCGCGCCTGGGCGGAGCAGGGCTTCCCCGAGCGCGCGCGGCCGCTGCGCGCGGCGGCGCGCATCCTCCGCGACGAGCGCGAGGCGCTCGCGCGCCGCATGGCCCTCGAGATGGGGAAGCCCCTCGCGCAGGGCGTCGCGGAGGTCGAGAAGTGCGCCTGGGCGTGCGAGTACTACGCCGACGAGGCGGCGCGCTTCCTCGCGCCCGAGCCCGTCGCCACCGACGCCTCGAAGAGCTACGTCTGCTACGAGCCGCTCGGCGTCGTGCTCGCGGTGATGCCGTGGAACTTCCCCTTCTGGCAGGTGTTCCGCTTCGCGGCGCCCGCGCTGATGGCGGGAAACGGGGCGCTGCTCAAGCACGCCTCGAACGTGTCGGGCTGCGCGCTCGCCATCGAGGACGTCTTCCGGCGCGCCGGGCTGCCCGAGGGCCTGTTCCGCACGCTGCTGATCGGCTCCTCCGCGGTGGGCGACCTGATCGACCGCCCCGAGGTGGCCGCGGTGACGCTCACCGGCAGCACGCCCGCGGGCCGCTCGGTGGCCGCGCGCGCCGGCGCCGCGCTCAAGAAGACCGTGCTCGAGCTCGGCGGGAGCGACGCCTACCTGATCCTCGCGGACGCGGATCTCCCGACCGCCGTCGAGACCTGCGTCGCCAGCCGCCTCGTCAACGGCGGGCAGAGCTGCATCGCCGCCAAGCGCTTCGTCGTCCCCGAGTCGCTGCGCGCCGAGTGCGAGCGCCTCTTCGTCGAGCGCGCAGGCGCGCGGCGCGTGGGCGATCCGCTGGAGCCAGGCGTCGAAGTCGGCCCGATGGCGCGCCGCGACCTGCGCGACGAGGTCCACGCCCAGGTGGAACGCAGCGTCGCGCGCGGCGCGAGGCGCCTGCTGGGCGGCGAGCTCCCGCCCGGCCCGGGCGCCTTCTACCCGCCGACGGTGCTCTCCGACGTCCGCCCCGGCATGCCGGCCTACGAGGAAGAGGTGTTCGGCCCGGTGGCAGCGCTGATCTTCGTGCGCGACGAGGAGGAGGCGATCCGCGTCGCCAACGACTCCCCCTTCGGCCTCGGCGCCGCCGTCTTCACCCGCGACGTGGCGCGCGGCGAGCAGATCGCGGCTCTCCGCCTCCGCGCGGGCTCCTGCTTCGTCAACGCGCTGGTACGATCCGACCCGCGACTGCCCTTCGGCGGGATCAAGGAGTCCGGCTACGGGCGCGAGCTCGGCCCCTTCGGCCTGCGCGAGTTCGTGAACGTCAAGACCGTCTACGTGAAGTAGCCAGGGGCGCGAGCACCGCTGCGCCGGCGGCGAGCAGCAGCAGCGCCGCCGGCTCGGGCACCACCACGTCCACCAGCTCGCTGTCGGACCCGAAGATCACCTGACGCTGCTGCGTGGGGATGCCGCCGCCCGAGAACTCGACCTGGTAGGTGCCCGCGGCGGTGATCGGGATGGCGTAGCCGCCGCCCGGTGACGTGACCGCGTAGTAGGCTCCGAGGTCCGGCATCACCGTGACGCCCGGGAAGCCTTCGCCGGCGTCGTAGCGGCCGTTCGAGTTCGCGTCGTCGTACACCGTTCCGACCAGAAAGCGGTTGAAGTGGTCGGGCGCGTTGGCCGCGTACATGTAGGCGCCCGAGAAGACCAGCGGCCCCACGCCCGGCAGGGGATCGGCCACCAGGGCGAGCCCCACGTTGTCGTAGTCGCCCATGATGGCGAAGCGGTGGCCGGGCGGATCTTGCATGCCGTCCCCACCGGGCTCCCAGTCGATGTTCAGCGCCGCGTGGGCGTTGAGCGCGGAGTCCGCGAAGGCGAACACCGAGAGGCGGCCGCCGTTGGGCTGGAAGCCCGAGTCGAGCACGCGCTCGATCTGCCCGTCGTGGTTCTGGTCGTCGATGCTGATCAGGTACTCCGAGTGCTCGCGGCTGGCCTCGTAGAGGCGCCGGTCGAACGCGGCGGGCGGCGAAGCCGGGAGCGCGTCGAAGGCGTCCTGGAGCGCGACCACGTCCACCATGAAGAAGCTGCGCCCGAAGGCGATGTCCGGCAGCGGGGACGTCGCGAGCCAGAGCCCCTCGGCGGACGGATCCTGCCGCGCGCGGTTCATCAGCCAGAGCATCTCCTGCTCCGGGCCGTTCGGATGCTGGCCGTCCGCCGACTCGTGCAGCACCCACTCGGTGGTCGGCGCGCGCGGGACGCGAAGCGCCGAGGCCGGGCCGCTCGGGCCCCCTTCGAGGACGGGCGGATCGGGCTCCGGCGCGCGCGGCGCGCCCTGGGCGGCTGCCGAGCCGGCGACTGCCAGGCCCGCCAGCAGCAAGGCGAGGCGTAGCCGGATCCGGGGCGCGTCGGACATGGCGAGGCCTCCCCTTGGGTCCCGTGGGGTGATCGGCATACCGGAACCCGGAGTGAAGACCCCCGGGGGACTCCGCCACAGGAGCCTACGGGCGACCACACCTCGTCAACGAGGTGAGTTCCCCACAAGGCGGGACACGGAGGCAGAAGATGAGCAGGACGAGCAGCGCGGCGCGTGGATTCGGAATCTTGGTGGTGGCCCTTCTCCTGGGCGGGACCCCCGCGCAGGGGTTGTCTCTCGCCGACCTCGCGGCGGGGGGCAGCCTCACGTCGGGCAACGGCGTGGTCTACGAGAACTTCAGCGTCCAGATCAAAGGCAAACTGACCCAGGACCTCGCCAGCTACGAGGTCGCGGCGACAGGCCAGGGGTTCCTCGTCTCGGGCGACTCGGTCGCCGCCGGGCGTGGCCGGCGCGCCGGCCGCGGGAGCATCCAGATCCGCTACGACGTCTCGACGGACCACCCGGACGGCCTGCTGGGCGGCAGCTTCGGGATCGTCCCGGGCATGACGGCGGGCCCGGTCTCGGTGAAGAGCACGCTCTTCGACGGCAAGCAGAAGCTCGGCAAGCTGAACGCCCGCCTCGGCGGCGCGTTCGACGAGGTCGCCCTCGGCGGCCTGGCGGGGCTCCACGTGAAGGAGCGCATCAAGCTGAGCGGCGGCTTCGGCGGGGCGGCCGTGGGCGGCGGCTTCACGGCGGTGCCGGAGCCTTCGACCCTGCTGCTGGTGGCCGCAGGCCTCGCGGCCGGCGCGGCCCTCCGCCGCACCCGGGTGTGATACAACGGGCTTCGCCGTCGGCGGCGGAGCCCGCTTGCAGACCGAGCCGAAGCGACACCTCGCCTCCCCCGTGCGCCGCGCCATCGTCCTCTCGGGCGGCGGCGCGCGGGGCGCCTACGAGGCGGGCGTGCTGCGCTTCGTGCTGCGCGAGCTGCCCCGGCGGCTGGGCTTCGCGCCGCGCCTCGACATCCTGTGCGGAACCTCGGTGGGTGCGCTCACCGCGTGCTGGCTGGCGGCGACGGCGGACCAGGAGCCCGAGCGCGCCGACCGGTTCGAGGCGGTCTGGCGCGGGATGCGCGCCGAGGAGCTGCTGCGCTTGCGGCCCGGGCACGGCGGCCTCGGCTTCTTCGCCAACCTCGTCGTCGATGCGCTGCGCGCCGCCCTCCTCGGCCGCCCCGGGAGCTCCTTCTCCGCGCACCAGGGGCTCCTCGACCGGGCCCCCTTCGAGGCGCTGGTGCTGCGTAGCATCCCCTGGCGCAGGATCCGCGCCAACCGCATCGCCGAGCGCTTCGACGCGCTCTCCGTCACCGCGACGGACGTCGCGAGCGGCCGCGCGGTGGTGTTCCTCGAGAGCCGCGACGGCGCGCCGCGCCACTGGACCCCCGATCCGACGATCGTCGCCAGCCCCGCCGATCTCGCCCCGGAGCACGCGCTCGCATCGGCGGCCATCCCCTTCGTCTTCCCCAGCGTCGAGATCGACGGGCGCCGCTACGTCGACGGCGCGCTGCGGCTCAACACGCCGTTGGTGCCGGCGCTGCGCTTCGGGGCGGACCGCATCCTGGTGATCGCGCTGCGCGCCTCGCTCGCCGCCGAGCGCGAGGCCGAGACCCCCGCGACCGGCGAGTCGATCGAGCTGCTGGGCAAGGTGATGAATGCCGTGCTGCTCGATCCCATGGAGGCCGACCTCGGCCGCATGCGCTTCGTGAACGACGTGCTCGGGCGCACCCAGCGCACCTTCGGCCCGGACGCGCTCGCGCGCCTGAACGAGACCGCGCGCCAGGAGGGCGCCCAGCCGCTGAAGCGGATCGAGGAGACCGTGATCCGCCCTTCCGAGGATCCCTGCGCCCTCGCCGCCGCGGCGGTCGTCCGCCTGCGGAAGCAGGGCCGGCTGCCCGCTCTGCTGCGCGTCTTCGGCCGTCCCCTGGCGCGGCGGCCCCGCGGCGGCGCGGACCTCCTCTCCTACGTCCTCTTCGACGCCGAGTACACCGCGGCGCTCTGCGAGCTCGGCTTCGAGGACGCCCGCCGCCGCGAGGAGGACCTGGCGCGCTTCTTCGGCCCTTGAGCGGGGCCGCGCTAGCCTCCTCCCTGTGGGGGGGAACGAAAGGGCAGCAGGAGGCATCGCAGCCACTGTGAGCACCTCCCCGAAACGACCGCGCGGGCGTCCCGCGATCCCCCGCGAGGTCCAGCGGCGCCGCCTGATGGAGGCGGCCCTGCGCGCCTTCGAGAAGAGCCGCTACGAGCGCACCACCATCGCCGACGTCGTCGGCGAGGCCGGCATGTCGTCGCGCTCCTTCTACGACCACTTCGCCTCGAAGGAGGACCTCGTCGCGGCGATCGTCGAGGAGACCGGCATGCAGATGCTGGGCGAGCTCGAGGAGCTGCTCCTCGAGACCTCCGACGACGTGCAGACCCACGTCGACCGCGCGCTGCGCATCTTCCTCGAGCGCCTGCCGGCCTCGTCGATCGACCTCGAGCGGCTCGGGGGCGACGCGGGGCGCCGGGTCGGCGAGGTGCGCCGACGGATCGTGCAGCGGCTCACGGACCTGACCCAGGACTACATCGCCCGGATGTACGCCGCGGGGCGCGTGCCGCGCTTGCCGGAGCGACCCGAGGTGGAGCTGATCCTGACCGGCATCGAGGGGATGTGCCTGCGCTACTACAGCGAGGGCCGGCGCGAGGAGCTGCTGGCCCTGCGCCCGCGGGTGCTGCGGCTGTTGCTGGTCGCCCTGGGCTGAAGGTCAAGCCAGCCGGCCCGGAGGCCGATCTGTGCCTGCGGGAGATCCGACTCCTCGATGCAGAGGTCCGCCCGCGACTGGCTCCGTAGCGCCTTCCAGAGCTTCGCCGCCCGGGTGAGCTTCTTCGTCTTCGCGGCGACGCTCACCAGCGCGCTGGCGGTGGCCTGGACCTCCGCGTACGCCCTGCGCGCCTTCCTGCGCTCCAAGGTCGAGCAGAAGATCCCCGCCGCCGTGATGCAGGTCCGCGACCGCCTCGACCTCTGGTACGACCAGCGCACCCTCGACGTCCAGGTGTTCGCGCGCAGCGCGATCCTCGTGGACGGGGTGACGGAGCTGGCGCGCCGCGGCGGCCGCGGCGACTCCCGCGAGCGCGGGGAGGTCGAGCAGTACCTGCGCTACGTGCTCCAGGGCCTGCCCCAGTACCGCTCCATCCTGGTGCTGGATGCCGAGGGCCGGCGGCTGCTCGAGGTGGGGGAGGCCACCGCGCTGGCGCCCGCCGCCCTCGCGCAGCTCGCAGCGGCGTCGGAAGGCGAGATCTCCGGCGTGCTCGCCGATCCGGGTCTGGGCGCGGTGCAGGCGATCAGCAGCGGGGTGCGCAGCCGCGCCGGCGCCAACCTGGGAACGCTCCACGCGCTGCTCCCGCTGCGCGTCCTCGAGGAGCAGCTCGCCAGCCTCGCCTGGGGCGAGATCCAGGTCTTCGACGCCGCGGGCGTCCTCGTGACCTCCAGCGCCGGCAGCGGGCGCCCCGTCGAGCACGCCCGCGCGCTGCTCCACGCCGAGCCCGGCGCGGTGCTCGACTACGCCGGGAGCGACGGCGTGCGCGTGGTGGGGAGCGCCCTCGCCTTCCCCCGGCTCGACTGGACGCTGGTGGTCGAGGAGGACTACGAGGCAGCCTTCGCGCCGCTCGCGGCAATCCTGGGGAACACCGTCGCGCTGAACCTCGGCATCGTGCTGGCGCTCTCGGGGCTGGCGTTCGCGGTCGTCCGGAGGATGGTGCGCCCCCTCCACGCCCTCTCCGATTGCGCGCGCCGCCTGCGGGACGGCGAGCAGGAGGTGCCGCTCCCGGTGGTCGCGCGCGCCGACGAGGTCGGGGTGCTGGCGCGCAGCTTCGCCGAGATGGTCGGCAGCCTGAAGCGCGCGCGCGAAGTGCTGGAGCAGCTCGCCATCACCGACGGCCTCACCAAGATCCACAACCACCGCTTCTTCCAGGACCAGCTCGCGCGCGAGATCAAGCGCAGCGAGCGCACCAGCGAGCCGCTCTCGCTGGTGCTGGTCGACATCGACGACTTCAAGGCCCTGAACGATCGGCACGGCCACGCCGTGGGCGACGCGGTGCTCGAGGCCCTGGCGGGCCTGCTGGTGGAGCAGACCCGCGACCAGGACCTCGTCGCGCGCTACGGCGGCGAGGAGTTCGCGATCCTGGCGCCGTCGACCGACCACCACGGCGCGCTGGCGCTCGCGGAGAAGATCCACCTGGCGGTGGGCCAGGCGGACTTCGGCGCGGGGCGCGAGACCCTGGCCATCACCGTCTCGGCCGGGGTGGCGGTCTACCACGGCGACCGCGAGGCCTTCTTCCACGAGGCGGACCGCGCGCTCTACGCCGCGAAGGACGCGGGCAAGGACTGCGTGGTGGCGGCGAAGGCGGCGGAGCGGAGCTGAGGGGCGGCGCCGGCGCGCGCCTCAGGGGGCTCCGAGCAGGCTCGCGTGCACCCAGCCGACCTTGCCCGACACGGTGCGCACGAGCACCCACTCGCCGGCCTCGCTCTCGGGAAAGACCGGGAGCTGGGCGGGCAGCACCGCCAGCACCTTGCTGTCGGCGTCGGGCTCGGCGCGCAGGTTGACGCGGCTCCCCCGGATCGAGCGGGTGCGCGGCGCGCTCTCGGCGAGGTCGGCCTCGTGCTGCAGCGTCGCCGCCACCCGCGACGCGCGCGACACGAAGAAGATCGCCGAGCCCACGTGGCCGTCGGCGAGCAGGCGGTCCGCCTCGTCGAGCTTCTGGCGCGCCTCGGCCGCCGCCTCGGAGCGCCAGGGGGCGCGCTTGCTGGCGCGATCGACCTCGATGCGCGCCTCGGCGAGCCGCGACACGATCTCGGCGCGGGATTGCGTCCCGCGCAGGCCCGACTCGACGGCCACGAGGGTCTCCTCGGCGGCGCGCAGGTCGGCGCTCAACCGGTCGACCTCGGCCTCGAGGAGCTTCAGGCGATCCGCGTCGGCGCGCCGGTAGATGCTCGGGTCCGGAGCGGAGGTGGCCGGGGCCGCCGGGGCGGGCTCCGGCGGGGGCGCGCTGCCGAGCAGCGCGCAGCCCGAGCTGGCCAGCGCCGCGGCGACCGCCGCGGCGAGGCCCGCCGCGTGCAGCGGTCGGAAGGGCTTCGGCGGCCTGCTCACGGGTCAGGGATCGGCTCGGCCGGGTCCGACCTTGACGCGGCGTTCCAAGGGGGCCCGGCTCACGTCCTGCCCCCGCGCAGGACGGTGCGCAGGGCGAGCGCGCCGAGCAGCAGCGGGAGCCCCACGCCGAGCCCCGCCGCGGCCCGCCGATTCGCCGCCGGCGCCTCCAGCCAGGCCTCGGCGAAGAGCGCGCTCCGGGTCACGTAGGGCCCGTCGAAGCGGCGGCCGATTCGCTCGAAGGCCCAGCGGGGGACGGGATGGCTCTGGTAGCCGACCTTCAGCAGACACGCGGCCAGCGCCTCGCTGTTGCGCACCCGCCCGTACCGCTCGCGCTCGCATTCGCCGAGCGCCACCGCCTCGGCGGTCGTGCCGACCACGGAGTAGCTGCGCACCGCGAGGCAGCGCGCCAGCTGTCCGCCGGGGGCGGCGTGGCCGTGAACCTCGCGGTAGCAGGTCAGCCACGCGGCGTCGTAGGCGCGCAGCGCCTGCTCCTGCGGGTCCCAGCGCGCGGCGTTGCCCGAGGCGTGGCGCAGCGTGCGGACGGGCAGCAGCAGCAGCGCGTCGTGCGCCGCCTCCTCGCCCGCCGCGTACTCGAGGGTGCGCCACTCGCAGAAGCCCTTGTGGAGCAGCAGCGCCGCGGCGAGGTACGCGAGCGAGAGCCCGATGCGCCGCGCGGGCTTCACCGCGGATCAGCGGCCGAGGAGGGGCTGGAGCTCCGCGTACAGGTCGCGATGCCTTCGCGCGCGAACGCGCGGCGCCGGTCCATCACGAGCTCCTCGCGAGCGAGGCGCCCTCGAGGCTGCGGACCTCGCGGCCGAGCTCCTCGAGGAGCGGACCGCTCAGCAGCACCCGGCCCGTCAGCAGCGGGTCGCGCGGCTCGCAGAGCGCGAGGGCCGCCTCGGCCATCACCTCCACGCGCTCCGCGGTCGCGCGGTACGCCTCGGGCACCACGCCGAGCGCCTCGACGCCCGGGGTCAGCACCGCGGCGACCGGCGCGAGGGAGTTGATGGCGATGCGGTCCGCGTGGAGCTCGGCCGCGAGGCCGCTCGAGACCCGGTCGAGGGCCGCCTTGCTGGCCGCGTAGAGGGTCGCGCCGGCGGCGCGGTCGTAGTCGGTGTAGGGCGGACCCGGCGGGTGCCGCGCGCCGGCCGAAGAGACGTTGACGATCCAGCCGCGGCCGCGCGCCCGCATGTCCGGGAGCACGCGCTGGGCGAGGTCCCAGGGCGCGCGCACGTTGACCTCGAAGGCCACCTGGAAGCGCCGCTCGCTCACCTTCTCGAACGGGATGTAGAAGGCCGCGGCGCCGTTGTTCACGAGGATGTCGACGGGGCCGAGCGCCTCGCGCGTCTCCTCCACGGCCCGGGCGCGCGCCGCCGGGTCGGCGAGGTCCGCAGCCACCGCCAGCGCGCGGCCGCCCGCCTTCTCGATCGCGCGAACCGTCTCGCGCAGCGTCCCCGGGAGATGGGGGTGCGCGTCGAGGCTGCGCGCGACCACGGCGACGGCCGCCCCCTCGGCGGCGAGCCGGCGGGCGATCGCCTCGCCGATCCCGCGGCTGGCTCCGGTGACGATCGCCACCCGGCCATCCAGCACGCCTCGCCCCCCCGGCATCGCCCGCCTCCACCCGCCCCGCGAGGGCCCGATCTCAGCGGCCGTCGCGCGGGAGGGCTCGTGTTCCAGCTGCACGGGAGGGTCGCGCTGGTGACGGGAGCCGGCCAGGGCCGCGCGGCGGGTCGCTGACCCGCTAGCGCAGCCAGCCGGGCGCGATCCAGAGCAGCAGGCCGAGGGCCACCATCACGGCGCCGCTCGCGAGCTGGAGCCAGCGTCCGCCGCGCTCCTGGAGGCGCCGCCGCGAGAGGCTGGCCACGGCGATGGCGACCATCAGCGCGTCGTCGGCGATGTAGGCCAGGTTGTAGAGGCCGAGGTACGCGACGTACTCCCAGGCGGGCAGCTCGCGCAGGGTGAGGATGCGGGTGTAGACCGCCGGCAGGCCCGCGGTGCAGCCGAGCTCGACGGCGTTGGCCAGCACCGCGAGCACGAAGGCGCCTCCCAGCGCCGCCGCCGGGCTCTCGGCGCGCAGCACGGCGCGCACGCGCCGGTAGAGCGACGGCTTCGCCGCCTCGGGGATCGTGAGGGAAGGCCCGGCGCCGGGGGCGATCGACTCCTTCAGGTGCAGCGCGCCGATCGCGACGGCGACCGCCCCGAGCGCGAGCTCGAGCTCGCGCGAAGCGCCGATCACGCGAAACACGTTCAGCCAGGCGAGCATGAACAGGAAGTAGGTCACGCCGCTCACCAGCACGAAGGTCCCGGCGACGAGAAGCATGCGGAAGCGGTCCCGCAGCCCGGCCAACAGGGAGAGCAGGAAGAGCAGCACCCACATCGCGCAGGGGTTGAAGCCGTCGGCGAGGCCGAGCGCCAGGGTGAGCAGCGGGAGCGCGTAGTCGCGCGGATCGATCGCGCCGACGAGCGGCAGCACCACGCGCTCCTCTTCGCCCGCCAGGGCTGCGCGCAGCTGGCGCCCGCTCGTCTCGGCCGAGGCGAAGCCGACGATGAGCTTCCCGCGCACGAGGAAGGTCGGCACGCCGACCGTCGCGGCTCCGTGCGCGGCGGCCAGCGCCGCCAGCCGCTCGCGCGCGGCCGGGTCGCGCGCCACGTCCCGCTCGACCACCCGCAGCTCGGGACGCTCGCGCTGCAGCTCCGCGAGGAAGGCGTGGGCCGCCTCGCAGTGCGGGCAGCCGGCGCGGGTGAAGACCTCGATGTCCGGGGGCGCCTCGGCCCGGGCGGGCCAGGCGAGCGCCCCCAGCACGAGGGCGGCGAGCAGCCAGGGACGCATTCTTCCCTAAGCTACAGGGCCCATGGGGCTCTATCGAAGGTACGTGCTGCCGCGCCTCGTCGACGGCCTGTGCGGGGTCGACGCCATTTCCGAGCTGCGCGCCGCCGTGGTGCCGCAGGCCACGGGGCGCGTGCTCGAGGTCGGCTTCGGCACCGGGCTGAACCTCCGCTGGTACGACCCCGCGCGGGTGGAGCGGCTGATCGCCCTCGAGCCGGCCGAGGAGATGCTCGAGCGGGCGCGCGAGCGCAGCCGCGCCGCGGCCTTCCCGGTGGAGCCGGTCGCCCTCGAGGGCGAGCGCATCCCCCTCGAGCCGGCGAGCGTCGACAGCGTGGTCGTGACCTTCACGCTCTGCACCATCCCCGACCCGCTGACGGCCCTCGAAGGCATGCGCCGGGTGCTGCGCCCGGGCGGCCGGCTGCTGTTCTGCGAGCACGGGCTCGCGCCCGACGCCGGCGTCGCGCGCTGGCAGCGTCGCGTGAACCCCCTCTGGCGGCGCGCCTTCGGCGGCTGCCACCTCGACCGCGACGTTCCGGCGCTGCTCGCCGCCGGCGGCTTCCGCGTGGAGCAGCTCGACACGGCGTGGCTGGAGGGCGGGCCCCGCATCGCCTCCTTCGTGTACCGCGGAGCCGCCGCACCCGCGCCGTGAGGCGTCAGGCGGGGGGGAGCGCTCCCAGCGCGCGCTCCACCGCGGCGAGGTAGACGGGGGACGGCTGGAGCGCGTGGCGCCGCAGGCATGCCTCGGTGAGCTTGATGGCGTGCTCGTCGCCGTGGGCGAGCGCCCGGTCGACCAGCGCATCCGCGTCCGCGCTCGCGGGCTCCGGCTCGGCGAGCAGCGCGGGGCGGCTGCCGAACGCCGCGTAGAGCGCGCAGCCCGCCTGCCACGCGAAGCGCAGCGCGCTGCGGGCGGTGGCTTCCTGGAGATGGGGGAGCAGGCTGCCGAGGGCGGCGGCGGACGTCACGCCGTGCGCGAAGACGATCGTCGTCAGCGGATCGCGCGCGTTGGCGAGAAAGACGCGCGCGAACGCCTCCGTCAGCTCCGCGACGCGCTGCGCCGGGTCGCCGCCCAGATCGGCGAGGTCGATCGCCGGCGCGAAGCTCGGAGAGCCGTGCAGCGCCTCGAGCGACGACACGATGCTGCCCGCGAAGCGGCGCTCCTCCCTCGGCTGGAGCGGCGCGCGGCCGATGGCCTCGCGCACCGGAAGCGCGGGTGTCGGAGCGCCGCGCGGCGGCACGGGCAGCTCCTGATAGCTCGCGGCCCAGGAGGCGAGCGCCCCCGCGAGCTCGCGGAGCCGCGGCGGCGACTCGGCGACGTCGAGGCTGCGCACCGCGTGGCCCACGCGGATCACGCCGTGGGTGGCGTCGGAGCAGAGGCCCGCTGCGAGGCGCGCGATCCAGCGTTCCAGCACGGCGGGCCAGGGCTCCGCGGCCAGCTCCTCCGCGAAGAGGACGCACCAGTCCGCGAAGCGCTCGGGCTGCGCCAGCGCGTCGCGCCAGCGCTCGGGGGCGATGCGCTCGCGGGCGGGCGGCGCCGGCAGCAGCTGCCTCCGGTAGCGCCCGAGCCAGGGCATCACCGCTTCCGGGCGCCCGAGGGCGCAGAGCGCCTCCACCGCCATCGGCCCGTGGGTCGTGAACCCGTTGCGGAGCTCGGGGCCGTGGGCCGAGAGGATCTCGAGGGCATCGTCGAGCGGAGCGTACGCAGCGTCCGTCATGGGGGCTCCCTGGGGCACGCCCGGGAAGGATCGTCCCTCCCGACCAGCCGGGGAGCCCATCTGCCATTTCGATGGCAGATGGCCATCGCAGCGGCGCTTGGTTTAGAAAGGGGACGGACTTAAGAATTTAGAAGCCGCACCCGCGGGAAAACTAAATTCTTAAGTCCGTCCCCTTTCTAAACCCGGAGACGTGGGGGGAGTCGGGGAGGTAGAAGCGGAGGGGGCGGGAGGCCCAGGGGCCGGCGTAGGCGACGCCGATGCGCGGGCCGACGCGGATGAGGGTCGCGGGGAGCGCGCGGCGACGCGTGGCCTCGATCCAGAGGGTGTCGCTCTCGCGCAGGTCGAGGCCGTCGTGGCCACGGTCGAGGGCGAAGGCCTGGGCGAGGCGGCCCGGACCGGAACACAGGTCGGTGTCGCGTCGCGCCGCCGGGCGATCGGCGCGCATCGCCTCCAGACCCTCGGTCGGCTCGGCGGCGCGCAGCAGCACGGCGGTGCCGGAGCCGGGCGCGCCGCACACCACGTTCATGCAGTGGTGCATGCCGTAGGTGAAGTAGACGTAGGCGTGCCCGCCGCCGCGCCACATCGAGGCGTTGCGGGGCGTGCGCCGCCCCCCGTAGGTGTGGGCCGCGCGGTCTTCGGGACCGAGGTAGGCCTCGACTTCGACGAGGATCCCGGCGCGGCGCTCGCCGTCCACCACGTGCACCAGGCGCTGGCCGAGCAGGCGGCGCGCGGTGGTCACCGGGTCGGCGTCGAAACGCAGGAAGCGCTCCACGGCCAGGGAGGCTAACGGTCCTGGCGCGGGCGGCATCCCGCCGGCCCGCCCGTGCGCTACTCGAGCACGCGCGGATCGAGCTCGACGCCGGCCGGGCAATGGTCGGAGCCGTGCACCTCGGGCGAGAGGTACGCTCCCCGCACGAAACGCATCGCGGCGGGCGACGCCAGCACGTAGTCGATGCGCCAGCCGACGTTGCGCTCCCGCGCGCCGCCCCACTGCCGCCACCAGGTGTAGTGGCCGGGCTCGCCCGGGTGGAGCTTGCGGAACGCGTCGACCCAGCCGGCCGCGAGCCAACGCTCGAGCTCCGCACGCTCCGAGGGCAGGAAGCCGCTGCTGCGCTGGTTCGCCTTCGGGTGCGCGAGGTCGATCTCCCGGTGCGCGGTGTTAAAGTCGCCCATCACGAGGACGCGCAGGCCGCTCCTCCGCAGGCGCTCCACGCGCGCGAAGAGGGCGCGGTAGAACGCGAGCTTGTAGGGGACGCGCGAGTTGTCTCGCTGCGTGCCGCTGCCCTTCGGGAAGTAGACGTTCGCCACCGCGAGGCGCCCGAAGCGCGCGATCTGCAGGCGCCCCTCGCGGTCGAAGCGCGGAATGCCGAGCGACGCCTCGACGGCGTCGGGAGCGCGCCGCGAGTAGAGCGCCACCCCGCTGTAGCCCGGCCGCTCGCCGGCGACGAGGTGGACGTGCCAGCCCGGCGGGCAGCGCAGCGCGTCGGCCAGTTCCTCGCCCCGCGCCCGCACCTCCTGCACGCCGACGATCTGCGCGCCGCAGGCCTCGAGCCAGGCCCCGAAGCCCTTGCGGCCGCAGGCCCGCAGGCCGTTCACGTTCCAGGTCGCGACCTTCATCGGCGGCAGCCCCCGCGCGCACATCTGCTACCCATCAGGCCCCCCGTTCGAAGGACGCAGGACCCTGTCGAGCCCGCAGACACTACCCGTCGATCCCGCCGTCGCCCGCGAGGCCGCGCGGCGCCGGACCTTCGCGATCATTTCGCACCCCGACGCCGGCAAGACCACGCTGACGGAGCAGCTCCTGCTGCTCGGCGGCGCGGTGCGCGAGGCGGGCGCGGTGCGCGCGCGCAAGACCGCGCGCTACGCGACCAGCGACTGGCTCGAGATCGAGCGCCAGCGCGGCATCTCCGTCAGCAGCTCGGTCATGTACTTCGAGTACGGCGGCTACCGCGTCAACATCCTCGACACGCCGGGGCACCGCGACTTCAGCGAGGACACCTATCGGACGCTCGTCGCCGCCGACAGCGCCGTGATGGTGATCGACGCGGCCAAGGGCATCGAGGCGCAGACGCGCAAGCTGTTCGAAGTCTGCCACCTGCGCGGCATCCCCATCTTCACCTTCGTGAACAAGATGGACCGCGCCGGCCGCGAGCCCCTGGCGCTGATCGACGAGATCGAGGACGTGCTCGGCATCGAAGCGGTGCCCGCGGTCTGGCCGATCGGCCGGGGCGGCGAGTTCCGCGGCCTCTACGACCGGGTCGGCGAGCGGCTGCTGCTGTTCGACGGCGCCGACGTGCGCGCGCTGCCCGGCCGGCCGGACGCGCCGGCGCTGCGCGAGGCGATCGGCCGCGAGGCCGAGGAGGTCGCCGACGCCCTCGAGCTCCTGGAAGGCGCCGGCGGCGGCTTCGACGCGCCGGCGATCCGCCGCGGCAGCCAGACGCCGGTGTTCTTCGGCAGCGCGGTGCGCGGCCGGGGCGTGGCCGCGCTGCTCGAGCGCTTCCTCGCGCTGGCGCCGCCGCCGGGCCCGCGCCCCTCCGACCACGGGCCGATCGAGCCCGCGCAGCACGCGTTCTCGGGCTTCGTGTTCAAGATCCAGGCGAACATGGACCCCGGGCACCGCGACCGCGTCGCCTTCGTGCGCGTCTGCTCCGGCCGCTTCGTGCGCGGCGAGACCGCGGTCCACGTGCCGAGCGGCACGCGCATCCGCCTGGCGCGCTCGACGCTCTTCCAGGCGCGCGAGCGCGAGGAGGTGGACGAGGCCTGGCCGGGGGACGTCGTCGGCCTCTTCGACCCGGGCATCTTCCGCATCGGCGACACGCTGAGCGCCGAGGGCGGCTTCGCCTACGCGCCGCTCCCCACCTTCTCGCCGGAGCGCTTCGCGAAGGTCGAGCTCGGCAGGGTCGCCGCCAGCCGCAAGGCGCTCGCCAAGGGCCTCGAGCAGCTCACCCAGGAGGGCCTGGTGCAGCGCTTCTCGGAGCGCGAGGGCGGGCTCGCGGTGGTGCTCGGAGCGGTGGGAGAGCTCCAGTTCGACGTGCTCGCCCACCGCATGCGCAGCGAGTACCGCGTGGAGCTGCCGTTGACGCCGCTGCCCTACGAGATCGCGCGCTGGGCGGCCGCGCCCCTCGATCCCACCGTGTTCCGCTGGAACGAAGGCGTGAAGCTCCTCAGCGACCGCGAGGGGCGGCCGGTGATCCTGTTCCGCTCGCGCTGGGAGCTGGAGCACGCCGAGCAGAAGCATCCCGAGCTCCGCCTCTCGCCGGTGCCGGTCCCGGAGACGAGCGGCTCCTGACGGAGGAAGGCGGATCGGCCCGCGCCGGGTTACGGTGTGAGTCGGCCGTCGCCCCGACGGAGAGCTCGATGAACGGAGATCACCTACCCGGCGCCGCGCGCGCGCCGGGCCTGCTGCGCCGCACCTGCGCTGCCATCTGGGCCGGCGTCGCCCTCGGCGTGCCCGCCGCGGCACAGCACTTCCCGCCGATCCAGCAGGGCACCCTCTCGGTGCGCCTGACGCGCGTGGCCGATGGCCTCGCCGGCGAGCTCGGCGGCGAGCCGCAGGTCGCGCCGAGCGACGTCGTCCCCTTCCCGGACGGCAGCGGGCGCCTGGCGATCGCAACCCTCGGCGGCGTGGTGCGCGTCCTCGACGGGAACGGCGCGCTGCTGCCGACTCCGCTGCTGACGCGCGCGCAGACCCAGAGCGACTTCCCGGCGAGCGGCGAGTGGGGCATGACGGCGATCGCTTTCGACCCCGACTTCGCCACGCCGGCGAGCCCGGGCTACGGAACGTTCTACACCATCTCCACGCGAAGCGGCGACGACGGCGGCACCGTGCCGGACTTCGGCGAGACGGCCTTCCAGGACCACCAGGACGTGCTCGACGCCTGGACCCTCGAGGACCCCGCCAGCAACGTCTGGGGCGCGCCCGGCGACAGCCATCGCGAGCTCTTCCGCGTCGGCCAGCCCGGCCAGGCGCACAACGTGGTCGACCTCGCCTTCGGCCCGGACGAAATGCTCTACGTCTCCTCGGGCGACGGCGGCCTGATCGCCCAGGCCTCCCAGGATCCCCGCAACATCTTCGGGAACATCCTGCGCATCGACCCCCACGGCAGCGACGGCGTGACCGGGGAGTACGGCATCCCCCCCGACAACCCGTACGCCGGCGGCCAGATGGTGACGATCTACTCGCCCCAGAACATCGGCGGCGAGTCGATCGACCCGCTGGACGAGGTGTTCGCCTACGGCTTCCGCAGCCCCTATCGCATGAACTTCGACCGCCTGACCGGCGACCTCTACGTGGGCGAAGTGGGCCAGAGCGACGTCGAGGAGGTCGACCGGGTCCTTCCGGGCGAAAACTACGGCTGGGACATGAAACAGGGCAGCCTGCGCAGCGGCCAGAACCTCGGCAGCTCGCGGGTCGAGCCGGACACGCCCGGGCTCAATCCGTTCAGCAACTTCACCCTGACGCTCGCCGAGCAGTTCGGGCTCACGGATCCGATCCTGGAGTACGACCACGACGAGGGCCTGGTCCTGGTCGGTGGCTTCGTCTACCGCGGCACGCAGATTCCCGAACTCCAGGGCCGCTACGTGTTTGCCGACCTCGGCGAGTCGAAACCCACCGCCCGGCTCTTCTACGGCGATCTCGCGACCGGCGAGATCCTCGAGCTGCAGGTCGACCCCGGCGGCGACCTCTTCCCGGACGACATGCTGCTGCCGAGCCGCATCCTCAGCATCGGCGAGGACGCGGACGGCGAGCTGCTGCTGGCCGTCGCCGGGGCGGACCCGCGCGTCGGCGGCGGCGTCGACGGCGCGGTGATCTCGCTGCCCGAGCCGGGCGGCGCCGCGCTGCTCGCGGCGGGCGCGGCGGCGCTGCTGGCCGCGCCGCGGCGCCGCAGGCCGCGCTAGACGGTCTGGCTGAACATCGCTCCCGCGGCGCGGCGCTGCTCCGGCAGGTAGGCGTCGAAGGCCGCCGCGACGCTCCGCACCGCCAGCCGGCCGAGCGGCGAGAGCTCGAGGCTGCCGTCCCCGGCGATGCCCAGCAGGCCGTCGTCGGCGAGCGGCTCGAGCGAGCGGAGCTCGCCGGCGAAGCGCTGGGCGAGCTCCCCCCCGAAGCGCGCCCGCCAGTCCCGGGCGCGCAGCTCGCCCTGGCACATGATCTCGCCGATCGCCCAGCGCCGTTCGAGGTCGTCCTGACCGAGCGCGTGGCCGCGCAGCGTCGCGAGCCGGCCGGCGCCGACCGCCGCCTGCCAGGCGTCGAGGCCGCGCTGCGACTGGGCGTAGGCGGCCGCCAGCTCGCTGATCGCGCTCGGCCCGAAGCCGATCAGCTCGAGGCCGGCGTGGGTGGTGTAGCCCATGAAGTTGCGGCGCAGCGTGCGCGCGCGCTGGGCGCGGGCGAGCTCGTCGCCGGGCAGCGCGAAGTGATCCATGCCGACGTGCACGTAGCCCGCCCCGAGCAGGCGCCGCATCGCCGCGAGCTGGATGCGCAGCCGCTCGCGCGGCGCGGGCAGGTCGTGGCGCTCGAACCCGCGCTGCTGCTTCGCCACCCAGGTGACGTGGGCGTAGGCGTAGAGCGCGATGCGCTCCGGGGCGATCTCGAGCACCTCGTCGAGGGTGCGTTCGATCGACGCGACGCTCTGGAACGGCAGGCCGTAGACGAGGTCGAGATTCACGCTCGCGAAGCCCAGCGCGCGGGCGCGCTCGGCCAGTCGGCGCGTCTGCTCGGGGCTCTGGATGCGGTGGATCGCCTGCTGCACGCGCGGGTCGAAGTCCTGGACGCCGAAGGAGATGCGGTTCATGCCGCACTCGGCCAGCGCCTCCATGTGGCCATCGCCGGTGACGCGCGGATCGACCTCGACCGAGAGCTCCGCCCCGAGCGGGGCCGGGAAGGCGTCGTCGAGGCACCGATACAGGCGCCGCAGCTGCTGCGGCTCGAGGTGCGTGGGCGTCCCGCCGCCCCAGTGGTGCTGGACCACCGCGCAGTCGCCCGGCAGCGCCTCGCGCACCAGGGCGACCTCCCGCTCGATCGCATCCAGGTAGCGGGCGGGCGGGCCCGGCGCGCGCACGATCACGCGGTTGCAGGCGCAGAAGTGGCAGAGGCTGCGGCAGAAGGGCACGTGCACGTAGAGCGCGAGCTGCGAGCGGGGCGCGATGCGCCCGAGGTCGCGGCGGAACGCCTCGGGGCCGTAGGACTCCGACCAGGCGGGCGCCGTGGGGTAGCTGGTGTAGCGCGGCGCCGCACCCGCGTAGCGCAGCAGCACCGCCTCGACCTGGTCGGGATCGAGCTCCGGGAGCGGCTGCTGGAGGGCGACGGGGTCCACGAAGGGGAGGGACTAGCGTCCTCCGCGGCGGGCGGAGATGACCGCGGTCATAACGCCCCCGCGCGCGGCCGGCGCACGCTCGCGGCATGCGAGCCGGCCCCGCCTACGAGCGCCTCGGCGCCCAGGACGCGTCCTTCCTCCACTTCGAGCAGTCGCACACGCCCATGCACGTGGCGGCGGTGGCGATCTTCGAGGGCGGCCCCCTCGCCACCGCCGACGGCGGCCTCGACGCCGGCCGCATCGCCAAGCACGTCGAGTCCCGCCTCGAGCTGCTGCCCCGCTACCGCTCGCGCATCGCCTTCACGCCCCTCGAACGCGCCGCCGTCTGGGTGGACGACGAACGCTTCGATCTCGGCTTCCACCTGCGGCGCGCGGCCCTCCCGCGCCCCGGCTCGGAGCGCGAGCTGCAAGAGCTGGTGGCGCGCATCCTCTCCCAGCCGCTCGACCGCTCGCGACCGCTCTGGGAGCTGTGGATCGTCGAGGGGCTCGAAGGCGGGCGCTTCGCGCTGGTCTCGAAGATCCACCACTGCATGGTGGACGGCGTCTCCGGCGCGAACCTGCTGACCCTGCTCTTCAGCACGTCGCCCGACGAGCAGCCGAGCCCGGCGCCGCCCTGGTCTCCGCGCCGGCCGCCGAGCGCCGTCGATCTCGGCATCGGCGAGCTCACCCGGGGCGCAAAGACGGGCGGCGAGCTGGTGCGTGCCGTCGGCGACGCGCTGCGCGACCCGCGCGGCGCCTGGCGGCGCCTCGGCGAGACCGGCTCGGCGGTCGCGCAGGCGGTCGAGGCGGGACTGCGCCTCCCCGCGCGCACCTCCCTGAACGGCCCGATCGGGCCGCACCGCCGCGTGGACTGGCTCTCGCTGGATCTCGAGGCCGTGCGCGCCGCGAAGCGCCGGCTCGGCGGCACGGTGAACGACGTCGTGCTGGCGGTCGTCTGCGGCGCGCTGCGCCGCTTCGAGCGCGCGCGCGGCCCCTGGCCCGCGCGCTTCGACTACAAGATCGTGGTGCCGGTCAACCTGCGCACGGAAGGGGCGCCAGTGCGCGCGGCGAACCACGTCTCCGCGCTCTTCCTCTCGCTTCCCGTGGCGGAGCGCGACCCGCTGCGGCGTTTCGCGCGGATCCGCACCGAGACGGAGCGCCTCAAGGGCTCGCGCGCGGCCGAGGGCATCGAGCTGCTCACGCGCTTCGCCGACCGGGTCGGCTCGCCCTGGATGACTCTCATGGGCGCGCGGCTCGCGTCGCGCCTCCATCCCTACAATCTGATCGTCACCAACGTGCCGGGGCCGCCGATGCCGCTCTACGTGCTCGGAGCGCCGCTGCGCGAGGTCTACCCGCATCTCCCGCTGTTCGAGCAGCAGGGCCTCGGGGTGGCGGTGCTCAGCTACTGCGGGAAGGTCGGCTTCGGCCTGATCGCGGACCGCGACCTGGTGCCCGACCTGCCGCGCCTGCGCGAGGGGCTCGCGGAGTCGTTCGCCGAGCTCGAGAGCGCGGTCAAGCGGCCCCGACGGCGCTCCCTTCCCGGCGCCTGAGCCCCGCGGCGACCGCCGCCGCCGTGCTCGCCAGGAACAGCAGCACGGCCAGCGCGTTGAGCTCTCCGCCGACCCGGCGCCACGCGTCGGAAAACGTCAGGTCTCCAGCGATGCGCGCCGCGAGGCCGACGTGGAGCAGTGCCACGTGGGCGTAGAAGCGCGCCTGGAAGCCGAAGCGGACGCCCAGGACGGCGGGAAAGATCACCGGCGCGTGGGCGAACACCATGGAGAACACGAAGCCGACGAAGAGCGCGTGGAGGATCGCGTCGTAGGCCGGCCCCGCGCCCGGCGCGCCGAAGCGCAGCGCGAGCAGGCCCGCGGCGCCGAGCCACGCGTAGCCGGCGAGCAGCGTCGTCGCCATGAAGCGCGGCAGCCCCGGTCGGCGCAGGTTCCGGCGCGCGAGGTCGAAGCGCGCCAGCCAGAGCGCGAGGGCCAGCCACGCGGCGCCCTGCGCGCGCGCGCCCCCGTGCGGCGCAAAGGGCGCGAGCGCGATGCCCGCCGCCAGCAGCGCCACGCAGGCGCCGAACGCCGCCCACGCCCAGGTGGGCGGCGCGGCGACGCGCGAGAGCTCGAGGCGCTCGCCGCCGATGGTGAGCACCAGGAAGGCCGCGAAGGCCGGCACCAGCGCGGGCACGCTCGCCCCCGCCGTCCAGCCCGCGCAGGCTCCCGCGAGCGCCGCGGCGCCGAGCGCCTCGACGCCGCCCCACGGCGTCGGACGCCGCGCGAAGGCGACCGCGAGGATCGCGAGCAGGACGCCGGCGCCCGCCGCCATCGCCGCGCGGGCCGGTGCGGCGCCGCCGCTCGCGAGCACGGCCAGCGCGCCGAACCCGGTGGCGAGCGGCGCGCCCCACGCCCAGCGCGCGCCGAAGGCGACCGCCCGCTCGACGCCGATCAGCGTCCCGAGGAAGCCCGCCACCATCAGCGGCCCGTGCCAGGTCACGGCGCTCGCCGGCGCGGGGATCGCCACGCCGAGCCGCACCAGCCCGCCCGCCAGGGCCGCCAGCAGGGAAACGAACCCGAGAGCGAGCGGAAGCGCGCGGCGTGCGCCGGTCAGCGGCGGCCCTCCGCCAGGCTGCCGGGCGCGGCGCGCTGCGAAAGGCTGCGACTTCGCGACTCCTCGCCTCGACGCGGGCTACCGGGATTCACGAAAGGCGCCCGCCGAGCTGCGTCGCGCCCGGCTCGGCGAGTTTCCCCCCTCGCCGCCCGGAACACGGGAGCCGATCGCCCGGCGGGCGCCTTGGCGTCGTGGCGTGCGATCACGCCAGATGGTACCGGCGCGCCACGCCGGCGGTATGACTCTCGTCATAGGGCCCGTGGCGCGCGCGTTCGCTTGAAGGAGATCGCGGAGAACGCCATGCTGGGTCCGTGAGCGAGCCGCTCGAGAGCTGGCGCGACGAGAAGCAGTCCGCCTTCCTCTATCGCGCGCTGGCGGCGGCCGAGCGCGGCACCCCGCGCGAAGCGTTGTTCGAAGACCTGGCGCGCGCCGCCGAGCGCCAGGCGGACATCTGGGCCGAGTCCGCCGCCCGCGCCGGGCAGCCGCCGGGGCCGTTCGCCCCCGACCGGCGCGCGCGGATCGCCGCGAGCCTGATCCGCCACCTCGATCCTCGCGCGATGCGGCCACTGCTGGCGGCCATGAAGGTGCGCGGCCTCTCGGTGTACGCCGGAAAGGCGCAGCAGCACGAGATGCCCGTCAGCGTCGAGGAGGTCGGGGCGCGGCATCGCGGCGCCGGGAGCGGCGGCAACCTGCGCGCGGCGGTCTTCGGCGTGAACGACGGGCTGGTCTCCAACGCGAGCCTGATCCTCGGCGTCGCGGGGGCGTCTTCGGAGAGCGGCGTGATCCTGCTCTCGGGGGTCGCGGGGCTGCTCGCCGGCGCGTTCTCGATGGCCGCCGGCGAGTACATCTCGGTGCGGTCGCAGCGGGAGCTCTTCGAGTCCCAGATCGCCCTCGAGCGCGACGAGCTCGGCGAGTACCCCGAGGAGGAGGCGGCCGAGCTGGCGCTGATCTACGCGGCGCGGGGGATTCCCGAGGCGGATGCCCGCCGGCTCTCGGAGCGCATCGTGGCCGACCCGGAACGCGCGCTGGATACGCTGGCGCGCGAGGAGCTGGGCCTGAACCCCGACGAGCTCGGCTCTCCGATCGGCGCGGCCGGCTTCTCCTTCGTCTCGTTCGCGGCCGGCGCCGTCGTCCCGCTGGCGCCGTTCCTGTTCTCGACGGGCCCGCTCGCGCTCGGCCTGGCGATCGTCCTGACGTCGCTGTCACTGTTCGGCGTGGGCGCGATGCTGAGCCTGTTCACCGGCAGGAGCGCAGCCTGGGGAGGGCTGCGCATGCTGGCGATCGGCGCGGCCGCCGGTGCGGCGACCTGGGGGATCGGCCGGCTGCTGGGGGTGAGCCTGGCCTGAGCGGCGCGCGCTCAGCGCGCGGCCTCGGGCCCCGCTCCTCCGGGCGAGCCGCCGAGCCGGCGCAGCGCCGGCTCGTCGAGCACGTGCACCAGCCGCACCTCGCCGCGGATCCATCCCGCCCGCTCGAAGCGCCGCAGCACGCGGATCGCCGTCTCGACGGTCGTGCCCGCCGCCTCGGCCAGGGCGCGCCGGGTGACGCGCGCCTCCCCCTCGCGCGCCGCCGCCAGCAGCGCGCGGGCGAGCCGCGCCGGCACCGGGTCGTGGGCGAAGGAACGGAGCTGCTCGTGCGCGGCCCGCAGCCGGCGCGACACCACCGCGAGGATTTCGACGGCGAGCCCGGGGTGCTCGAGCAGCAGCCGCGCGAGCACCTCGCGCGGGATGCACCAGGCCGCGGCGTCGCTCACCGCCTCGGCGCTGGCCGGGTACCGCTCGCCTTCCAGCGGATCGAGGGCGCCGAACATCTCGCCGGGGCCGACCAGCTCCAGGGTCATGGTGCGTCCGTTCGGGGAGCTCTTGTAGAGACGCACCTGCCCGCGTCGCAGCACCCACAGGAACTCCGCGGACTGCCCCTCGCGGAAGGCCACCCGCTGGCTCGGCAGCACGCGCGCCCGCAGCAGCGGGCGGAGCCGCTCGAGCGCCGGACGCGGGAGCCGCCGGAACAGCTCCGCCTGCTCCAGCTCGACCTCCGCTCCGCCCGGGAAGGCGGGCGCCGGCGTGCGCGGCGGTATGACCGGGGTCATGCGCGGCCTCGGGGGCCTGCGGCAGACTGGGCGGCGGACGAATCGGAGGCGCGATGTCGAAGCAGACGGTCGCGGCCGAGCACCGGCGGCTGAATTCGCTCTTCGCCGAAGCGCGCGCGGCGCTGGTGCCGCACGACCGGGCGGCGGCGGGCCGCGCGCTCGGAAATCTCGCCGCGGCGCTCGCCCAGCACTTCGAGCGCGAGGACTCGCTCTACTACCCGCCCGTCGCCTCGCTGCGTCCCGGAGACGCCGAGCGGGTGCGCGGGTTCGCGGCGGCCCATGCGCGCTTCCTCGGTCAGCTCGAGGAGGTCGCACGTCGGGTCGGCGAGAAGGCCCCCGCCGAGGCGAGCCGCGTCTTCGAGGCCTTCGCGCTCTCCTTCGCCGCCCACGAAGCGGCCGAGGAGGAGCTGCTGCGCTCGATCGAGAGCGAACCCGCCTCGCACTGAGCGTCTCATGCGGGCGCCGCCCGTGCGCCGCTGAGCGCGCGCAGCACGTGCCAGGCCGCCAGCACCATCACGGCCACGGCGAACAAGCCGATCAGCACGGTGGCCGGCGAGGGGTAGCTCGCCACCACGAAGTTCCCGACCTCGCGGCTGCCGAACAGGGGCGGCATGAAGCCGTCCATGTGGATCGGCGCCTTCGGGTCCAGGTTGTGGCCATAGGTGTAGAGCATGTACACGAAGCGGCCGAGGCTGAACAGGCCGAAGTAGGCGGTCAGCACCGCGAGGTCGATCAGCGAGCGCACGTCGCCGATGGCGGCCACGCGCAGCGCCAGCAGCGCCAGCGCGCCGATCGCGAAGGGGATGAAGTCGAGGTCCGCGAACTCCGCGGCGTCGAGCGGCCGCATGCCGACGTAGTGGTTCAGCACGTTGATCTCGTGGATGTCGTTGCCCTCGTTGCCTCCCTCGATGGTGTAGGCGTAGACGTAGAGATCGAGGCCTTCGGGGTACTGGGGCGCCTCGAAGTGGATCGTCCAGAGCGGCTGGAGCACGCTCAGCACCAGCGGCACCACCGCCAGAGCGAGCACCCAGCGGCTCCAGGGCGCGATGGGTTGGCTCATCACCTCGTAGAAACGGTCGATGGCACGCATCGGAGCTCCTCCTCCCTCAGACCAGGTCACCGCGCCGGAAGCGCCACCACGCCAGGGTCCACGCCCCCGCGCCGACGCCCACGGGCCAGGCGACGCCGAGCGCGAGCAGCGCCCGCGGCCCCACGTGGTTCGCCAGGTAGAAGCCCACCGGCCCGAGCGTGGCGAGGGTCGGCTCGGCGGAGGACAGCAGCGCCATGCGCGCGGCCTGGACGGGGTTGATCGCCGCCAGCAGGAACACCGCGCGCGGCGGGACGCGCCACTGCAGCAGCAGCGCGATGCCCGCGAAGTCGAGCAGCGCGGCGCTCGCCATCCAGATCAGGAACACCACGGTCATCGCCTTGGCCGGGTTCCGAACCCACACCGACGTCGCGAGGCCGATCCCGACGTACGCCACGAGCAGCCCGGCGCATACGGCCAGCGCGACGCCGAAGAACGCCCACGGGATCGCCTGCCCGTGCAGCCAGGCGCCCTCGAGGGCGAGGACGAGCATCACCAGCGCGAGCGGCAGCACCAGCGCCGCGAGCCGCACCGCCGTGACCCCCGCGAGGAACGCGCCGCGCCCGATCGGGTGGGACAGGAACAGCTCGAGGGAGCCGTCGTCCCGGGCGCGGTTCACCGCCTGGACGGTCGCGAGCAGCGCGAGCAGCGGCAGGAACAGCACCAGCGCGTGGCAGAGCGAGAACAGCACCCGGCCGACGCCCGTGTAGCCGAGCACGCTCGACTCGCGCAGGCCCACGAGCACGAACACGCCGCCGATCAGCGCGTACAGCAGCAGGCAGAGCAGCAGCCAGCGCGAGCGGAGCACCTCTCCGAAGTCGAGCCGCGCTACGGCGACGATCTCCGCGCGCCTCATGGGCGCCCGCCGGCCGCGGGCCGCTGCGGGCGCGCGGCGACCCGCGCGCGCGCCTCGGCCAGGCTGAGCGAACCCGGGCTCCCCGCCTCGACCGCGCCGAGCCCGTAGCCCATCGGAGTGTGCGGCAGCTCCTCGAAGGCCACCTGCTCCTGCGGGAGCCAGCGGTCCTCCCGGTCGTGGTGGAACCAGAGCGCCCGGACGCGCGGCTCGCGCGACTCCAGGTAGGCGAGCAGGCAGCCCGGATCGTCGAAGCTCGCGACGCTTCCGTCCTGCGCCACGAGCTGCGCGGCGAAGCGCGGCTCGCTGATCAGCATGCGGCAGTGGGCGCAGGGCTCGCGGTCGTAGACGATCGGCTGCGGCCCTTCGGGCGGTCGGCAGGCCGCCAGCGCGAGGGCGGCCCCGAGCGCCGCCGCGAGACCGGGGCGCGCCACGCGCGGCCTAGTCATCGCCGGGCCCCCGACCGTGGGCGGCGAGCTCCAGGGCCTCGAGGTCGCGCGCGTTCACGTTCCGCACGCTGGCACCGAGCTCGCGCAGCAGCTCGGGCATCAGCTTCATCTTCTCGGCGGGTTCGACGGTGCGCCGCCAGACCCCCGCCGGGCTGCGCCGGAAGCCCCGCGCGGCGAGCCACGCCTCCGCCTCCGCTCCCTCGACCCACACGTCGAGGGTGGCGAGCGCCGAGCGCGCCAGGAACTCGCGCGCCGGGCCGTCGTAGGCGAGGCGCCCGTCCTCGAGCAGCAGCACGTGGTCCACGAGCGGCCGGATCTCGTCCAGCCGGTGCGAGCACAGCAGCAGCGTCGTCTCCGGCGCGACGCCCTCGAACAGCGCGAAGAAGCGCTCGCGCGCGCGCGCGTCGAGGCTCCCGGTCGGCTCGTCGAGGATCAGGAGCGACGCCCGCGACGCGAAGGCCAGCGCGAGCAGCAGCTTCTGCCGGGTGCCGCCGGAGAGCGAGCGGAACGGGCGGCGTCCGATCGGCGCCAGATCGAGGTCGAGCTGGCCCGCCACCCGGACCACCTCCTCGCGCGCGAGGCCGCGCACGCGCGCGATCGCGCCCACCACCTCGTCGACCGGCGCGGCGAGCTGGGGGGCGATCTGCGGCACGTAGGCCATGCGCTGCGCCACGTCCACGCGCTCGCGGAAGGGGCAGCGCCCGTCGATCCGCGCCTGGCCCTCGCAGGCCAGCAGCCCCATCAGGCAGCGGTTCAGCGTCGACTTGCCCGAGCCGTTCGGGCCGACCAGGGCCACCCGGCTGCCGGCGGGCAGCGCGAAGTCGACGTCGCGAAGCGCACGGACGTGCCCGAACCGTTTGCCCACGCCCCGCGCCTCAATCCGCACGCGGTCCCTCCCAGCGGAGCGCCGCCATGCGCGGCGCGGGATCGACCAGTACGAGCCGCGGCTCGAAGAGCGGCACGAGGCGGCCGATCGCTTCGGCCAGCGAGAGCGCGGGCGTCCCGCGGAAGAACGCCAGGCCGGGCGCCTCGGCGGTGAGATCGGAAGAGAGGCTGCGCAGCTCGTAGGGGAGGTCGCCGGTGCCGTCGCCGTCGAGGTCGTAGCCCGCGTAGTCGTCGAAGGCGTTGCCCTCCCAGAGGGCTTCGCGCGCGTCGCCGCGGCCGTCCACCTGCACCTGCACCTGGTTGTCGCCGAAGCCGTTGCCGCGCAGCGCGTTGCCGTCCGAGCGGCCGAGGAAGGAGATGCCGACGTCGTTCAGGCGGAAGGCGTTGGCCGAGAAGACGTTGCGGTCGTCGGGCCAGAGCGGGCTGGTGTCCACGTAGAGCCCGATGGTGTTGTGGACCAGCAGGTTCCCTTCGACGCGCAGGTTCCCGGACTCCTTCAGGCCGAGCCCGATGCCCGCCGCGCCCGCCGAGTCGGCGAACACGTTGCCCCGGATCTCGGCGTCGCGGCTGTACATCACGAAGAGCCCGGTCACGTTGCCGGCGAAGCGGTTGCCGGTGAGCTCGGTGCCGTGGCTGTACATCAGGTGCGCGCCGTAGCGCCCGCGCTCGATGCGATTCCCGCTCATCCGGTTCCTGGAGGAGTACCACAGCACGACGTCGCGGCTGTCGGTCACGCGGTTGTCCTCGACCCGCGAGTCGTAGACCTCCCAGAGGCGGATCGCATCGCCGCGCAGGCCGAGCGGCAGCTCGCGGTCGCCCGTCACCTGGTTGCCGCGCACCAGGGCCTCGGAGGCGCGCTCCACCAGGATGCCGAACACCGCGTTCCTCACCGCGACGCCTTCGACGCGCGCGCCCCGGCCCGCGACGTGCACGGCCGCGTCCAGCTGATCGAAGCGCCCGCCGCTCCCGTCGACCGTCACCCCGAGCAGCGCCGGCCCGTCGCCCTCGAGGCGCACGGTAGTGCCCTCGCCGCTCGAGCGGATCACCGCCTCGCGGCTTCCCCAGACCGTGATGCCGCGCTCGATCCGGGCCGGCCCCGGGTAGGAGCCGGCGGCCAGGCACAGGGCGGAGCCGCTCTCGGCGGCGTCGAGGGCGGCCTGGAGCGTTCCGCCCGCCACCTCCCGGCACGAGGCCGGGCGGGCGGGAAGCGCGTCTGCGATCTCGAGCGGAGGCGCCTGCGGCGCGCAGGCCAGGGCGGCGCCGAGCGCCAGCGCCGCCGCGCGCCGGGTGCGCGCGCGACGGCGCCGGCTGCGGCTAGCCGCGATCACCGCGCTCCCGCGCAGGCCCGGCGGTCTTGGCCTCCGCGGGCTCCACGATCAGGTAGCCAGCCATCTCGAGGTGGAGCGCCGAGCAGAACTCGAGGCAGTAGAAGGGGAACACCCCGGCGCGGTCCGCCACGAAGCTGACGTTGTTGTGCTCGCCCGGCTCGATCGACAGCGAGATGTTGTACGAGCTGATGCCGAAGCCGTGGGTCGCGTCCTTCGCCTGCTCGACGTTGGTCACGTGGAGGTGCACCCTCTCGCCCTGCTTCACGCGGATCGTGTCCGGCGTGAAGTGGCTGCGCACCTGCGTCATGTAGACGTGGACGCCGTCGTCGCGGCGCTCGATGCGCTCCTTGCCGCCCTCCACCGCGTTCGCATCCTTCTCCCGCGTGAGCACGTCGAACCCGACCGGCGTGTAGTGATCGACGGCCTTGATGCGGTCGGCGGCGATGATCTGGGTGTAGTGCGGCTCGCCCAGCGGGATGGGCATGTCGTAGACCAGCTGCATGCTGGGGCCGCTCACGTCCACGAGCTGGAAGTTCTGCGGCAGCAGCGGGCCCACGTCCGCGAAGCGGTCGATCGCCCACTTGTTCATCGCGATCACCCACTTGCCCTGGGGCTTCACGGTGTCGCCGTGGGCGGCCGCGATGTGGCCGATGTTGTAGTGCACCGGCAGCTTCTCGATCAGCTTCAGGTCGGCCAGCGACCACTTGGCGATCTTCGACTCCACGAACATCGACGTGTAGGCGTTGCCGCGGTCGTCGAAAACGGTGTGCAGCGGCCCGAGGCCGAGCTCCACCTGGCCCTGGATCGACTTCTGGAAGTCGAGGATCGGCACGCCGTAGGGATCCGTGCCCGCGTAGTCCTTGGCCTCCATCAGCGCCTTGATCTTCTCGAAGCTGAAGACGGTGGCGTGGGTGTCGAGCTTGCCGCCGACCACGATGAAGCGGCCGTCCGGCGTCACGTCGCAGCCGTGGGGGCTCTTCGGCTCGGGCACGAACGCCAGCACGCCCTCGGCGACGGCGACGTCGAGCGGAATCACGGGGAAGCCCGCGATCTCGCGCGTCTTGCCCGCCTTGGCGAGCGCCTCGGCCTTCTTCCAGTCGATGACGTGGAGGTAGTCCATGTCGCTCTGGGAGGCGCCGGACTCGAGGGGCGGGCGCCCCTCCATGTTCCCGCCGATGGCGCGCTCGGTGTTGAAGGAGTTGATGAACGCCCAGCCGTCGCTCACCAGCTTGCCGGCGTCGGACAGGTCCTGCATGTACGGCGGCAGCTCGATCGCGAAGGACTGCTCGGGCACGATGCGGCCCGCCGCCCGGTCGAACTTCCAGAAGGTCGCCGCACCGCGGTACTTCTCGTTGTACTCCTCGATCGGAGCGAAAGCGCCGCCGAGGGGCGTCGGGTACTGCGAGCTCTCGATGATGTACTCCGTGTTCGGAGTGACGAAGGCCGCGCCGTGGTCGGACTCGAGCAGCGGGTTGGCGACGATCTGCGTGGTGGTGAAGTCCGTCAGGTTGATGACCGCCATCCGCGCGTTGGCCTTGTCGCCGATGAACAGGAACTGGCCGTCGTAGTCGCCGGCCGTCTCGGAGAGGTTCGGATGATGCGTGTCGCCCCAGCGCATGTCGAAGCCCCGCCGCCGGCCGCCCTGGAACACGCTCTCGGAGGCGGCGTCCCCGTAGCCCCAGCCCTGCCAGGGCTCGGGGGTGAACACCGCGATGTACTTGAGGATGCGCATGCTCGGGACGCCGATCACGATGACCTGCCCCGACTGGCCGCCCGACGAGAAGACGTAGTACTCGTCCTTCTTGCCGGTCGGCGTGTAGGTCTTCAGCGCCGCGGTCACGTCCGCCTCGCTGAGCCCGCGCGCCTGCATGAGCTCCGCCACGGCGGCGCCGCCGCCGGCGCCGGTCTGGGGCTTCAGGGCGTCGCCGCGCGGCTCGCCGCAGGCGAGCGCGAACGCCCCCGCCGCCGCCAGCACGATGGCCGCCTTCCGATGCGCGATTCGCCGGGACATGGCTTCTCCTTCCATCCGAGGCACCGTTCAGTGGGCGAGGCCGCGGACGTGCGCGCGCAGCGCCGCCACGACTTCGGGCTTGCTCATCAGGTCCGGGTTGGCGGGCATCGCCGGGCTCTTGCCGACGGCGGCTCCGCCATACTGGACGATCTGCTCGATGTGCTGGTCGGTGACCGACTGCTGCCAGGCCGGGTCGCGAAGGTTGCGCGGCGGCGGCGTGAGGCCCGCCGACGCCGGACCGTCGCCGGCCCCCTGCGGCCCGTGGCAGGTCACGCAGCGCGACTCGAAGATCGCTTTGGCCTCGGCCGTCGCGTCGCCGCCGGCGGCGCCCGCAGCCGGCGCCGGGCTCGGGGCGGGAGTCGGCGCGCTGGGAGGCGCGGCCTGCGTCTGGCCACCTCCCGGCGTCTCGGATTCCGAGCCGCAGCCGGCCGCAGCGAGGGCCAGGGCGAAGGCGAGAGCGGCAACGCGAAAGGTCATGCTGCACCTCCTGGTTCTGCTGACGTGCCGCCGGATCGAATTGCAAGCGTCGCGCCACGGTCGGCCCGGAGAGGAATTCCCCGGCGCGGCGGGCACATCGCCGCCTCGGGGCGCCGGGGCCGACCCCGGCTCCGGGGCGTGCTGACCCAGCGCGAGCGACCCGTTTCGCCCCACCCCCCAGGCTCGCGCATCGGCAGGGGGCCAAACCACCCCACGCCGCGCGCCGTTCATTTGACGAAGAGCATCTCCTGGTAGGTCGCGAGCGGCCAGAGGTCGTCGGCGACGAGGCCCTCCAGCTCGTCCGCCGCCTTGCGCACGGCGGCCATGGCCGGCAGCAGCTCGCCCGCTGCGTGGCGCGCGTGGGAGAGCAGGTGGCCCTCCTTCTCCCGCGCCAGCGCCGCCTCGAGCGCCGCGCAGCCGTCCTGCAGCGTGGTGGTGAGCGCGCCCACCCGCTCGAGGGTGCGCGTGTCGAAGGCGCAGCCGAGCCCCCGGAGGCTCGCGCCCGTCGCGGCCAGCTCGCCGAGGTAACGGACGGCGGCGGGGTAGACGATGGTGTGGGCCATCTCGAGGGTGGTGCGCGCCTCGACCGCGATGCTCTTGCAGTAGTGCTCCAGGTAGACGTCGAGGCGGCTCTGGAGCTCGCGCCGCGAGAGCACGCCGTAGCGCTCGAAGAGCGCCTTCACCTCGCCGTCCTCGAGCATCGGCAGCGCGTCCACCGAGGTGCGCAGGTTCGGCAGGCCGCGGCGCGCCGCCTCGGCGTGCCAGGCCTCCGAGTAGCCGTCGCCGTTGAAGATCACGGCGCCGTGGTCGGTGACGATCTGCTTCAGCAGGGCCTGCACTGCCGCGTTGAAGGGCGTGCCGCTCGCGGTCTCCTTCTCGAGCCGGCTCGCGATGACGTCGAGCGACTCGGCCACGATGGTGTTGAGCGCGACCATCGGCCCGGCGATCGACTGGGAGGACCCGACCGCGCGGAACTCGAAGCGGTTGCCCGTGAAGGCGAACGGGCTGGTGCGGTTGCGGTCGCCGGCGTCCTTCGGCAACGGCGGCAGGGTGTCGACTCCGACGCTCAGCGGCTCCCGGCTCTTCGCGCTGGCGGCGCCGCCCTGGGCGATCTGCTCGAAGATGTCCGTGAGCTGCTCGCCGAGGAAGATGGACATGATCGCAGGCGGCGCCTCGTTGGCGCCCAGGCGGTGGTCGTTGGCGGCCGAGGCGACCACGGCGCGCAGCAGCCCGCCGAACTTGTGGACCGCGCGGATCACCGCGGCGCAGAACACCAGGAACTGGGCGTTGGCGTGGGGCGTCTCGCCCGGATCGAGCAGGTTGCCCTGCGTGGCGTTGCCGAACGAGAAGTTGACGTGCTTGCCGGAGCCGTTGACGCCCGCGAAGGGCTTCTCGTGCAGCAGGCACGCCATGCCGTGGCTCTCGGCCACGCGTTTCAGCGTGACCATCAGGAGCTGCTGGTGGTCGGTGGCGAGGTTCGCGGTCTCGTGGATCGGCGCGATCTCGTACTGGGCGGGGGCCACCTCGTTGTGGCGGGTCTTCACCGGGATGCCGAGCTTGAAGAGCTCGCGCTCGGCATCGATCATGAACGCCAGCACGCGCTCGGGGATCGCGCCGAAGTAGTGGTCCTCGAGCTCCTGGCCCTTCGGGGGCGGCGCACCGAAGAGCGTGCGGCCGGCCGTCAGGAGGTCCGGGCGCGAGAAGAAGAAGTGGCGGTCGATCAGGAAGTACTCCTGCTCGGCGCCGGCGAAGGAGGTGACGGCGGCGGGCGCCGCGTGCCCGAACAGCGCGAGCACACGCTGCGCCTGCTTGTTGAGCGCCTGCATCGAGCGCAAGAGCGGCGTCTTCTTGTCGAGCGCTTCGCCGGTCCAGGAGACGAAGACGGTCGGGATGCAGAGCGTCGCCCCGTTCGCGTCCTCGAGCAGGTAGGCGGGGCTGGTGACGTCCCACGCCGTGTAGCCGCGCGCTTCGAAGGTGGCGCGGATGCCGCCGTGAGGGAAGCTCGACGCGTCGGGCTCGCCCTGGATCAGCGCCCGGCCCGTGAACTCCGCGATGGCGCCGCCGTTGCCGTCCGGCACCAGGAAGCTGTCGTGCTTCTCGGCGGTGAAGCCGGTCAGCGGGTAGAAGACGTGGGCATAGTGGGAGGCGCCCCTCTCGAGCGCCCAGTCCTTCATCGCCGAGGCCACGATGTCCGCCACGGACGGGTCGAGGCCCGAGCCGCTGTCGAGGGTGCGCTCCAGCGAGCGGTAGACGGCCTTCGGCAGGCGCGCCTTCATCACGGGCCGGCTGAAGACGTTGGCGCCGAACAGCTCGTGCATCGGCTTGCGGCCGTCCGCGGACGAATCGACGGGCCGGCGATAGGTGGTCACCGCCTCGATGGCCTTCTGGCGTGCTGCGCTCCCACTCACGGCGGACTCCCCCTCGGCCCGGCGGGGCGCCGGACGCCTAGCTTCTTCATGCGGCTGCGCAGCGTGCTGGCGGAGAGGCCCAGGGCCGCCGCCGCACCGCCGGCGCCTTCGATCACCCAACCGGTCCGCTCCAGCGTATCCCGGATGTGGCTGCGTTCCATCTCCCGGAGCGTGCGGCCGTTCAGCGGCGCGCGCTCGCTCGGCGCGGACGCCACGGGCGGCGCGGTCGCCGCCGGGGCCTCCGCTGCGGGCAGCGCGCGCGGCAGCAGCTCCGCGGCGACGTCGAGCTCGGGTCCGCGCGCCAGCACCACGGCCCGCTCGATCACGTTCGAGAGCTCGCGCACGTTTCCGGGCCAAGCGTAGGCGACCAGCCGCGCGAGCGCCGCGGGGGCGACGCGCTCGATCCGCTTGCCCAGCTCGCGCGCGAAGCGGTCCGCGAAGAAGCTCGCGAGCAGCGCGACGTCGCCGCCGCGCTCGCGCAGCGGCGGCATCACGATCGGGAACACGTTGAGCCGGAAGTAGAGGTCCGCGCGGAAGCGGCCCGCGGCGACCTCTCGCTCCAGATCGCGGTTGGTCGCCGCGATCACCCGCACGTCGACGCGGCGGGTCTCCGAGCTGCCGACGGGCTCGATCTCGCGCTCCTGGAGCACGCGCAGCAGCTTCACCTGCGTCTCCGGCGGGAGCTCGCCGACCTCGTCGAGGAAGATCGTCCCGCCGTCGGCGACCTCGAAGCGTCCGGTGCGCGCGCTGAGCGCGCCGGTGAAGGCGCCGCGCACGTGGCCGAACAGCTCACTCTCGACGAGGCCCGCCGAGATCGCCGAGCAGTTCACCTTGACGAGGGGCCGGTCGCGCCGCGGGCTGCGGTCGTGGATCGCCCGCGCGATCAGCTCCTTGCCCGTGCCCGTCTCGCCGAGGACCAGCACCGTCGATGGCGCGGCCGCGACGGTCTCGACCAGGGACAGCACCTCCGCGAGCGCGGAGCTCTTGCCCACGATCTCGGCGAAGTTGTGCTCCTGCTGGATCTCCTCCTGGAGGTAGACGTTCTCGGTGCGCAGGCGATCGCGCAGGCGCTGCAGCTCCTCGTGGGCGAAGCAGTTGTCCGCGGCGACGGCGACCGCGCTCGCCACGCGCTCGATCAGCGTGACCGGGATCTCGCGGTAGGCGCCGCGCCGGGTCGACATGAAGAACAGCGCGCCGAAGCTCTTCTGCTCGCGCAGCAGCGGGAGCGCGCACAGCGACTCCATGCCCTCGCGCTCCATCACCGCGTAGGTCATCGGGAAGCGCTCGCGCAGCTCCTCGCGCGCGCCGGCCACGTAGCGCTGGCGCTGCTCCTGCGCCCAGCGGCAGGCGGTGCCGGCGGACGGGAAGTCCTCGATCATCGGGCCGCGCGCCGGCTGGTCGAGGACCAGCACGTGGACGCGCAGCGACTCCGGGCCCGTCGGCACCTCGATGCCGAAGCGCTCGCAGGGAAGCAGCGGCTTCACGCAGCGCGCCAGCTCGGCGAACAGGTCCTCGCGCCGCAGATGGCGGGCCGAGGACTGGTTGATCTCGAGCAGCGCCTGCAGCTCGCTGTAGGCGAGGTCCAGGCTCTGGCGCGTCACGGCCAGGTCCTGGCGCGTGCTGGCGAGGCGCACCTCGAGCTCGCCGAGCGCCCGCTGCAGCACGGCCTCGGCGCGCAGCTTCTCCAGCTCGACCCGCGCGCGGTTGGCGAAGACCTCGAAGATCGCGAGGCCGCGCGGGTCGTCGAGCATCGGCTGGGTGTCGAGGGCCGCCAGGTGGCCGAGGGTCTGCCCGTCCGCGCCGCGCAGCGGCACTCCGAGGTAGCTGCGCGCGCCGAGGGCGACGAGGTCCGAGTCCTCCGGGAACAGGCGCTGGACCTCGTCCTTGTACAGGCAGAACTGCCCCGACACGACGCGCTCGCAGGGCGTGCCCGAGAGCGCGTACTCGACGTTCGAGCGCCAGCCGTCCCCGCTCCAGAACGCGACGGTCTTGACGCGGTCCTCGGCGCCGGCGAACTCTGCGACGAACGCGTAGGCGACGCCCAGGGACTGGGCCACGTTCTTCACCAGGTGCCGCAGGAACTCGAGGCCGGCCTTGTCGGAGGTGGCCTCGACGACGGAGCGGAAGGCGAGGTCCGCGTTCCACTTCGCAATCGCGCCCTGGGGCGGGAGCCCTCCGGGCCGCAGGCCGGCCATGTCGCTGCCCTCTGCCTCGACGTCCGCGCCGAGCCCGGGGAAGCTAGCTCGCGGCGTCGGATCCGGCCGGCGCGCGCGCGCGGGCGCGCTCCAACACGGCCGCCAGCAGCGGCGCGTTCGCCTCGACGCTCAGCCGTTCGATGCAGCGCTGGCGCGCGCGCGCGCCGCGGCACGCGGCCGCCTCCGGGTCGGCCAGGATGCGGGCGAGCGCGTCGGCGAGCTGGTCGGGCCGTCCCGGCTCGACCACCCAGGCGGCGTCGCCCACCACCTCCGGCACGTCGCCCACCGCGGTGCAGAGGATCGGCTTGGCCATCGCCATCGCATCGGTCAGCTTCATCGGGAACTGCCCGCGCGAAACCTCTCCGTCGCGCTGCGGCACCACCACCACGTGGGCCGCCGCGACCACCGCCGGCATCTCCGCCCACGGCTGGCGCGGAAGCTCGACGAGGTGGCGCCGACCGCGCTGGCGGAGCGGCTCCAGGTAGTCCGTGGTGCGGCCGCCGACGATCACCAGGCGGAGCTCCGGGCGCGCCAGCCGGTCCAGGGCATCGAGCAGGTCCTCGAGCCCCTTGTGGGGCTGGGGGGTGCCCGGGAACATCAGCACCCGCTGGCCCGCGAGGCCGAGGCGCGCGCGACACGCATCGGCGTCGAAGCGCTGCGGATCGAAGCGCCGCGTGTCCTTGCCGCTCGGCAACAGAGTCCCGCCGAAGCGCGCGGCGAGCGCGCGGTTGTTGACCGTCACCGCGTCCGCCTCGCCGCACAGCCCGAGCAGGCGACGCCCTTCGAAGAGCTGCTCGCGGCCGACCGTCCGACGCAGCCGCCAGGCCGCGCCGCGCAGGGCGCGCCGCGGGTCGAGGAGCGCCCGGCGCAGCGCCTCGCGAGGCCTCGCCAGCGCCTCGCCGATCAGCTCGGGCTCCCAGTCGTCGATGTCGAGGACGAGCGGGCGCCAGCGTGCCTTGCGGGCCTCGAGCGCCACGCCGAAGCTCGAGCGCAGCGGCTTGATGGCGACCAGCAGGTCCGCCGCCGACGGCGACGCCAGGCGCTCGGCGAGCGTCGCGACGGACCCGCCGGCCAGCGCGGTGACCCGCAGCTCGGGCGGCGGCTCGGGGTAGACGCGCGGCTCCCGGTTCAACGGCCCCGCGATCTCGACCTCGTGACCGAGGGCCTGTGCGAGCTGGGCGATCCAGTACGCCCGGGTCATGCCGCCCCCGGCGAGATCGGGAGCGAGGATCGAGATCTTCAACGGCTCCCGGCCCCCGCGAGGCGGTCGGAGCGGAGGGCGATGGGGCAGCCGCTGGCGCCCGGGAGCTCGACTCCGAGCAGCCCCGCGAGCGTCGGTGCGAGGTCCTCGACCGCCACGTCCTCGGCGAGCCGGCCCGGCGCGATGCCGGGCCCGCGGGCGAAGAGCAGGCCCGGCGCCCGGTGATCGCCGGTGCGCAGGCCACGGTAGGTCGCGCGGATCGTGCCCGTGAGCGGCGAATGGACGCGCAGGATCGGCGCCTCCCGGTTCCACTCGACGAGGAGGTCGGGGAGCTCGTCCACCGGCTCGCCCGGGTAGAGGTCGCGGGTGTGCAGCACGCGCCGCACCAGGGGCTCGCCGGTGTCGAGGTTGGTGAAGGTCAGCAGCTCGCGGGTCAGCGCGGCGCAGAAGGCGTCGTACTCGCGGCCCGGGCGGATCCGCCCCTTCGGCTCGCGGCCCACGAGGTTGACGCGCAGCGCGCCGTAGACGTCGTTGTTCGGCACACGGAAGCAGTCGTCGCCGCCGACGTCCCGCTTCGAGACGCCGAGCCCCCTGCGCGCCGGCTCGGCGAGTCCGGAGAGCCGCCGGTGCAGGGGCCGCGGCAGCCGATGCGCGACCCAGCGCAGCGCGCGCGCCAGCCGCGGCCGTTCGAGGCGCGCGCCCGCGCTCGGCAGCCGCTGCAGGAGCTGCTCGAGCACGAAGCTGCCGTCGTAGTGCGGCCCCATGCCGTGGCTCGCGAGCACGAGCACGGTCGTCTCGTCGGAGAGGCGCGCCAGCAGCCGGCCGACCGCAGCGTCGAGGGCGACGTACACGTCGCGGATCGGGTCGCCGACCTCGCGCGCGACCGCGGCGTCGTGCCGCGGGTGGCTCGCGTCGTGGAGATGCCAGCACTGGTGGCCCACGCAGTGGCTCTCGGCGAAGACCGCTACGAAGGCGTCCCACGCGCCGCGCGAGAGCAGCTCCTCGCAGAGCGACGCCTTGCGCGCCGCCCGCTCCACGAGCGCGTCGCGGAGCTCCGCGAAGGCGGCGGCCGTGGTGCGCTCGCCGTTGCAGTTGCCGACCGGATCGGCGCCGAAGCGATCGAGTACCTCGGCGGCCAGCTCCGGCGGCCACGCGCAGAGGCCGTCCGGGTCCGGATCGTGGGCGGCCCAGTCGACGATCTGGAGGCCGTTCAGCTCGCGCGAGAGCGCGCTCTTCGGCACGTCGACGACCGCCACCCGCCGGCCGGCGCGGGAGAGCACTTCCCAGAAGGGGGTGCCGCGCACGTCCTTCGGGCGTGTCGCAACGGTTTCGTAGCTCCCCGGACGCAGCTGCGTGTGGCAGTAGCGCGCGTGGCGCGTCGGCGGGAGCCCGGTGTAGAAGGAGGGCCAGACGGCGCCCACGTAGAGGCCCGCCGGGTTGCGCGTGCGCACCGAGGCGGCCTCGCCCATCAGGCGCTGGAAGGTGGGAAGCGCTCCCGCGGCCGCCCAGGCGGAGAGCAGGTCTCCGTCCGCGGCGTCGAGGCCGATGAACGCGACTTTCGCGGACGCGGGCATGGCGGGCATCCTACCATCGGCCGCGCGGACTGAACCCAGGAGGCGGCCTGAGCCAGCATCTCTCGACCGAGGGCCTCGACCGGGACCTGGCGGGCCGCTCGGTCCGCAGCGGCGCCGCGGTGTGGGCGATGCAGGGCGCCTGCGCGCTCGTGCGCCTCGCCGCGACCATGGTGCTCGCCCGCTGGCTGACGCCCGAGGCCTTCGGCCTGGTGGCGACGGTCGCTGCGTTTGCGGGCCTGCTCGGGCTGCTGCGCTCGATGGGCCTGCCTCTCGCCACCCTGCAGCGCGCCGAGCTGGACGCGCAGCAGGTCAGCTCGCTGTTCTGGATCAACGCCGGGCTCGGTGCCCTGACGGGTGCGATCGTGGCGGGCTGCGCGCCGCTGCTGGCGGCCTTCTACGGCGACCCGCGGCTCGCCCCGATCGCCGCGGCATTCGGCGCCGCAGCCCTGCTCGAAGGGGTGACGCTCCAGCACCAAGCGCTGCTGCGGCGCCAGATGCGCTTCGCGCCGCTGGCCGCGATCGAGGTCGCCGCCGTCGTCGCGGGCGCGGCCGGCGCGCTCGCTGCGGCCGCCCTCGGCGCGGGCCACTGGGCGCTCGTGGTCCAGATGCTCGGCAGCGCCGCCGCTCGGGCGGCGGGCGCGTGGGCGGTCTCCGGCTGGCGGCCCGGCTTCGTGCTGCGCCCCGCAGGCGTCGCGCCGATGCTCTCGTTCGGAGCGCGTCTGACCGCCGCCGGTGTGGTGAACAACGGCTTTCGCCAGCTCACCGACCTGCTGGTGGGGCGCTTCGCCGGCCCCGCCGGGCTCGGCCTCTACTCGCGCGCCACCGCACTGCAGGCATTCTCGAAGGGCGCCTTCAGCAATCCCCTCGACCTCGTCGCCATCGCCGGGCTCTCCCGCCTCCAGGACCAGCCGGAGCGCTACCGGCGCTACTACGGCCGCGCGTTGCTGCCGCCGGTGATGCTGGGGATGCCGGGCGTGGCCTTCCTGTTCGTGGTGACGGAGGACCTCGTCGCGACGCTGCTCGGCGACCAGTGGACCGACGTGGTGGCCCTGTTCCGCGCGCTGGCGCCCGTCGCGTTCCTCGGCACCTTCAGCGCCGCGACGTCCTGGGTCGTGGTGTCCGCCGGCCTCGCGGAGCGGCAGCTCCGCTGGGCGCTCTTCTCGACCACGCTGCGCCTCGCGGCGCTGCTCGCGGCGGCGGGCTCCGGCGTCCTCGCCATGGCGCTGGCGATCAGTCTCTCGACGCTGGCGCTGCGCCCGCTCGCGATCGCCTACTGCCTGCGCGGCTCACCGCTCCGACCCGCGGACGTCTACCGCGTACTCTGGCGGCCGGCCGTCGCCTCCCTCGCGAGCGCCGCCGCGCTCGCCGCCGCGCTGCGCGCCCTGCCGCCGCCGGGCCCTGCCCCGCTGTCGCTGCTGCTCGCCGCGCTTCTCTACGCGCCCCTCTATCTCGCGATCTGGAGCGCCCTCCCGGGCGGCCCGCGGCTGCTGCGGGAGCAGGCCGGGATGCTGCGTCACCTGCGCGTGCGCGGCCCCGCGCTGATCGCCGAGCTCGACGCGGAAGAGCGCTGAACGCTCTCGGCTGCGGGCTGGTCCTCTCGTCCACGACGCCAACGCAGCGCGAGGCAGAGGCGGCGGAGCTGAGAGGTCCGCGCCAGGCGGACGGTCACCGCCGCGGGCGACATGTCAACCGTGTTCATCGACCTCCTCCAGTGCCCGGATGTCGTCGAGGTCCTGACCGCTCCCGCGCAGCCGCTTCATCTGGATGAGCCCCTCGCGCGAAACCACCGGCAGCGAGCCGCGCGCCCAATCGACACGCTGGCGTGTCTGCCACACGGACGCCAGCGCCGGCGTCACGATCCGCAGGTCGAGGCTCAGCAGGTCGCCTGTATCGGGATCCGGCTTCGACAATCGTTCCATCTCGACCGCTCCCGGACGAAGCACCATCGAGCCCGTCTCGATGCCGTACCCGAGGCCGCGTGCCACCGCTTTCGCGGCCTGGAGCTGCTCCGCGGGAATCAGCAGGTCCACGTCGAGGGTCGCGCGGGGATGGGCGTGAACCGCGACGGCGAGCCCGCCGCACACCGCGAACTCGACCCCGTGGGTCTCGAGCACGGCCATCAGGGCCCCGAACTCCTCCAACAGGTCCAGCACGCGCGGGGAGCCTAGCGCCACCCGGGGGGGCGGCGGGGGCGGGCCCTTCCATCGTGAGGCGCGCCCTCACGCCTACCGGTCGAACCGCGACACCGGAGGAACCCCGTGACGACCTCGCTCGACGCTCGCGTGCTCCAGGCCTCGATCGGCGCCCTGGAGATGTTCGGCCTCTACCTGGGAGACCGGCTCGGCCTGTACTCCGCGCTGCGGGACGGCGCGCCCGTCACGGCGGGAGAGCTGGCGGCGCGCTGCGGCATCCATCCGCGCTACGCCCGCGAGTGGCTCGAGCAGCAGGCGGTGGCCGGCGTGCTCGAGGTCGCGGGCCCGCGAGCCGACGCCGAGACGCGGCGCTTCCGCCTGCCCGAGGCCCACGCCGGCGTCGTCGCCGACCCGCTGGACGGCGCGCACCTGCTGCCCCTCGCGCGCATGGTGGCGGGCATCGGCCGGGTGCTGGAGGACGTGGTGGCGGCGTACCGGAGCGGCGGCGGCGTGCCCTTCGCGCGCTACGGGGCGGACATGCGCCACGGCCAGGGCGGCATCAATCGGCCCGCCTTCTCGACCAGCCTGGTCGACTCGTGGCTGCCGGCAGCGGACGGCGTCGCCGCGCGCCTCGCCGCCGGCGGCCGCATCGCCGACCTCGGCTGCGGCCAGGGCTGGTCCGCGATCGCGGTGGCGCAGCGCTTCCCGGCGGCGGAGGTCTGGGGCCTCGACGCGGATGCGGCCTCGATCGAGGACGCCCGCGCCCACGCCCTGGCGGCCGGCGCGAAGGCCCGCTTCGAGTGCGCCGACGCCTCGGCGCTCGCCGATCACGGGCCCTTCGACGCGGTGCTGCTGCTCGAGGTGCTGCACGATCTCGCGCGCCCCGTCGAGGTGCTGCGCGCGGTGCGCCGCGCCCTCGCCGGCGACGGCGCCGTGCTGGTGGCGGACGAGCTCGTGGAGCCCGCATTCAGCGCGCCCGGCGGCGAGCTCGAGCGCATGATGTACGGCTGGAGCATCACCCACTGCCTGCCGACGCAGATGGCGGAGCAGCCTTCGGCCGCCCTCGGCACGGTGCTGCGCGAGGACACCGTGCGCGTGCTCGCCGCCGAAGCGGGCTTCGCCCGCACCCGCGTGCTCGACGTCGACGGCGGCTTCTTCCGGATCTACGAGCTGCGGCCGTGAGCGACGGGCTGCACCTGTACCTGCCAGGTCGCCGGATGCTCGGGGCGGTACGAGCAGAAGGTGCCGGTACGCACGGCGTTCGCGAGATGGCGGCCGAGCTCGGGATGCACCGCCTCGATGCGCTTCAGCGCGGCGCGCAGGCGCCAGGTGACGGCGGAGCGCGCGCGCTCGGCGCTCGCGCCGGAGCGCCGCGCACGGCCGCCGAGCCCGAAGCCCGCCGAGAGCTGCTCGACCAGCGCGTCGAGCTCCGCCTCGGCGCGCTGCCGGCGGCCCGGGTCGCAGGCGGACTCGGCCTCCTCGACTTCCTGCTGGAGGGCGCGGATGCGCGCCTGGTAGGCGCGGCGCGCGGCGTCGTCGAGCACGGGCCCGGCGTCTCCCGCCACCTCGCCGCCGCCCGCGAGCTGCAGGCAGTGGAGCTCTTCGCCCGGCCGCTCGAGCAGGGCGGCGAGGTCCTCGAGGCCCTTCATGTGGCGCAGCTGCGCGCTTCGGCCGGCGAAGCGCAGCGTCCAGGCGTCGCCGGCCCGCAGCAGCTCGCCGGCCACGGCGCGCGCGCTTCCCGGGCGGGGCGCGCCCTCCGCGGCGGCGCCGCCGGCCAGCGCGGCGAAGCGCTCGCGAACGCGCCGCAGCGCGCCGGGCGCGACGCTGCGCGGCGCCTCGACTCCCTCGAGCTCGCCCTCGAAGAGATCGCCGTTCACCGAGATGGGGTCGCCGAGCGGAACGGCCGCGAGCAGCAGGCCGGCGGAGACTTCGTCGCCGTGACGCCGGGCGAGCGCCGCGGCCGCGCGCAGCGTGAGCGCCAGCTCGGCGAGCTCGCCCGCGGCGGCGGTGAGGTCGAGCGCGGCGGCGAAGGCCGGGACCGAGGCCGGCCAGCCCTGCTCGAGGGCGGTGAGCGCGGCGCCGAGGCGCGCGGTCACCATCGCACCGTAGGGGTACGCGAAGCCCGCGCGCTCCTGCTCGGCGGCGTCGAGGGCGCCGCGCGCCTCGCCGAGCCTGCCCGCGCGCAGCAGCAGGTGCACCCGGCCGACCTGCGCCCAGACGCGGCCGATCGGGTCGTTTGCGGCGGCGGCTTCCTCGGCCGTGCCAGCCAGGTCCGCGAGGGCGTCGTCGAGAGCGGCCGCGCCGGGGGTGACGGCGAGGCATACCGCCAGCTCGCGGGCGAAGGGGGCGATGCCCGCGGCGCGGGCCGCCTGGGCGCCGCGCCGGAAACAGTCCGCCGCCCCGGCGGCGTCGCCGCGCTGGCGCTTCGCGGTGCCGAGGGCGCGCCATGCGATCACCCGCGCGAGGGCGCTGGCGCCGGGCTCGCCCAGCGCGCGCTCGGCGAGCGCTTCCGCGCGCGGTCCGCGCCCGGCGGGCAGCGAGGCGCTGGCGGCCACCGCGAGCGCCTCGGCGCGCAGGGGCTCGCCGCCCTCGGGCCAGTGCGCCAGGATGCGCTCGCAGACCTCCGCCACCTCGCTGGCGCGGCCCTGGTGGATCGCGGCCCAGAGCGGCAGCAGCAGCCGGAAGGCCCGCGCGGCGTCGCCGTCGCGCTCCGTGCAGCGGTCGATGGCGGCCACCAGGTTCCCGAGCTGGACGAAGACGCGCTCCAGCGTCTCTCCCGACCAGCGATGGGTGCCCGCGGCGACGATCGCATCCGCCTGCGCCCTCATCGCCTCGACGAAACGCTCGCGGACGGCCTCCGACTCGCCCGTCGCGTTCGCCTGCTCGGCGGCGTAATGGCGCAGCGAGTCGAGCAGCCCGTAGCGGGTGGCCGCGCCGCGCGCCTCCGCCGTGACCAGCGAGCGGTCCACGAGGCGCGAGAGCGCATCCAGCGTGGCGAGCCGGTCGAACTCTGCCGGCGCCGCGACCGCGTGGGCGAGCTCGGCGTCGAAGGGCCCGACGAACACGCCGAGCCCGCGGAAGAAGGCCTGGAGCGCCGGGCCCAGCAGCTCGTAGGAGTCGTCGATCGCCGCGCGCAGGCTGCCGTAGCGCGAGCGGCCCACCGGCGTCTCGCGCTGGAGCAGGTCGAAGCGGCGGCCGAGGTGCGCCAGCAGCTCGACGGCCGTCATCGAGCGCGCGCGGGCGGCGGCCAGCTCGATCGCGAGCGGCACGCCGTCGAGGCGCCGACACAGCTCGGCGACGGCGGCGCGCTCCTCCGCCGAGGCCTCCCGGCGCGCGCCGCCCGCCCGCGCGCGGTCCTCGAAGAGGCGTGTGGCGGGCGCGGACTCGAGGTCCGCGGGTTCGCAGCCGGCGGGCAGGCCCAGCGGGCCCAGCAGCAGCAGCTCCTCGCCGTCGATGCCGAGGGGCGCGCGGCTGGTGGCGAGCACGTGCAGGGCCGGGGCGGCCTCGAGCAGGCGCTCGCAGAGCCGCGCCGCGGCGGCGAGCACGTGCTCGCAGTTGTCGAGCACCAGCAGCGCGCGCTCGTCGCCGAGGCGCAGCAGCAGCGACTCGAGCGAGGGGAAGCCGAGCTGGCCGGCGACCTCCGCGCCCAGGTCGTCGCGCGGCGCCAGGGCCGCCAGCTCGCAGCGGAGCACGCCGCCGGTGAAGGGCGCCAGCTCGCCGGCCCCGAGCTCGGCCGCGAGCCGCGTCTTCCCGATGCCGCCCGGCCCGACCACGCTGACCAGCCGGTGGGAGATCACGAGCTCGGCGAGGCGAGCCCGCTCCTCGTCGCGGCCGATGAACGCGGAGAGCGCGGGCATGCGGGGATCCTGCCACAAGTCGCGTCGGCGCCAAGGGCGCCGCGCAGAAGGAGAGAGACATGAACGCCGTTCGACCTGCACTCCACTTCGCGCACCGCAAGCTGCGCACCGGGCCGACCCTCTACTGCGCCGAGGCCGGCGGGGGCGGCGAGGCCGTGCTCTACCTGCACGGCTACAGCGACTGCTGGCTCTCGGCCGCGCCGTTCCTCCCGCACCTGCCGCGGGAGTGGCGCGTGCTGGCGCCCGACCAGCGCGGCCACGGCAGCTCCGAGCGGCCCGAGGGCGGCTACGAGATCGCCTCCCTCGCCGCGGACGCGGCGGCGCTGCTCGAGGACGCCGGGGTCGCGCGTGCGACCGTGGTGGGCCATTCGCTGGGGAGCTTCGTCGCGCAGCGCCTCGCGCTCGACCATCCGGCGCGCGTCGCGCGGCTCGTGCTGGTGGGCGCGGGGCCCCGCGCCGCGGGCCCCGGGGTGGACGAGGTCGCCGAGGCGGTGCGCGGCTTCGGCGACGAAGTGCCGCGCGACTTCGTCGAGGCCTTCCAGGCCGGCACGGCCGCGCGCCCGCTGCCGCCCGCGTTCCTCGAGGCGATCGTGGCCGAGAGCTGCCGTATGCCCGCGCGCGTCTGGCGGGCGCTGATGCCCGGGATCCTCGCCTTCGACACGCGGCCCGAGCTGACGAAGATCGCCGTCCCGACGTGGATCGTCTGGGGCGACGCCGACGCCTTCTTCGGCCGGGAGCACCAGGAGGCGCTGCTCGCCGGCATCTCGGGCTCGACGCTCAGCCTCTACGAGGGCTCGGGGCACTGCCCTCACTGGGAGGAGCCGGAGCGCTTCGCGCGCGAGCTGGCGGCGTTCGTGAAGGGAACGCCCTTCTCCGGACTCCTCGACCCGCGCTAGCCTCGACGGGGCTGCGGGGCAGCCTCGGGAGCGCGGCCCATGATCGAGCGGCTCCGCCGGAGCAAGGAGTGGCAGTTCGTCGGCGTGCTGCCCCGGGCCGACCGGCGCCTGGCGATCGCCTGGTGGACGGTCCTGCTCCTGCGCGGCCTGCTGCCGGCGGCGTTCGCCGTGGCGATGGGCGTGCTCGTCGGCGCCGTCGAGCGCGGCGGCGAGCTGGCCCTGCCGCTCGGCGTGGTGGGCGCCGCATTCGTCCTGCTCCAGGTGCTCTCGCCGATCCACCAGGCGGTCGGCGCGAACCTCGGCAGCCGCACCGCCGCCTGGCTCTACGACCAGCTCACGCGCGCATGCGTCGCGCCGCCGGGGATGGGGCACCTCGAGGATGCGAAGCTGACCAGCGACCTCGCGATGGCGCGCGACTTCGACCTCGGCATCAGCGGGCCGCCGCTCTCGATCTCGATGGACTTCATCGCCAGCGAAGGCGTCGAGATGGTGGCGGGCCTCGCCTCGGCGGCGGTGCTCGCCGCCTACGCCTGGTGGGCGCCGCTGCTGCTCGGGGGCGCCTGGCTGGCCACCCACTGGCTGCTGCGCGAGAGCGCCGTGTGGAGGGACCGCGAGACGGAAGAGGTGCGCGAGGCCCAGCGCCACGCCGACTACGCCTACCGCCTCGCCGTCGAGGCGCCCGCCGCCAAGGAGCTGCGCCTGTTCGGGCTGGCGGACTGGGTGGTCGAGCGCTTCCGTTCGCGCCGCCGCCGGCTGTTCGAGCTGCGCTGGCAGGCGACGCGCCTGCGCGAGCGGCCCGTGGTCTGGAGCCTGCTGCTGGTGCTCGCCGCCAACCTCGCGGTGTTCGTCTCGCTCGGCACGGCCGCGGCCGACGGCAGCCTCGCCCTCGATCGGCTGGTCACCTTCGCGAGCGCCGCGATCGGCACCAGCATGATCGCCTTCGGCGGCCTCTCCTGGGCGCTCGACGGCGCGGCGGCGCCGACCGCGGCGGTGCTGCGCCTCCAGCAGTCGATGCAGCCGGCGGGCGGGCTCCCGCGCGGCGAGCGCAGCGCGGCGGGGCTGCCCGCGCGCGAGATCCGTTTCCGCGACCTGCGCTTCGCCTATCCGTCGGGCGGCGAGCCGGTGCTCGAGGGCTTCGACCTCGCCATCCCCGCCGGCTCGTCCCTCGCGATCGTCGGCGTGAACGGCGCCGGGAAGACGACGCTCGCGAAGCTGCTCTGCCGCCTCTACGACCCGCAGGCCGGCGCCATCGAGGTCGACGGCATCGACCTGCGCAGCCTCGACGTCGAGAGCTGGCGCGCGCGCGTGACGGCGGTGTTCCAGGACTTCATCCGCTTCGAGCTCCCGCTTCGAGACAACGTGGCGCCCGGCGGCGCGCCGGACGACGCGATCCGCGCCGCCCTCGCCGACGCCGGCGCCGCCGGCCTCGCGGACCTCGGCGCGGTCCTGGCGCGCGGCTACCCGGGCGGAACGGACCTCTCGGGCGGGCAGTGGCAGCGGATCGCCCTCGCGCGGGCGCTCTGCGCGGTGCGGCTCGGCGCCGGCCTGGTGCTGCTCGACGAGCCCACGGCCCAGCTCGACGTGCGCGGCGAGGCCGAGATCTTCGACCGCATCCTCGCCGCCACACGCCGCGTCACCACGATCCTCATCTCCCACCGCTTCTCCACGGTGCGCCACGCCGACCGCATCTGCGTGCTGGAGCGCGGCCGGGTCGTGGAGCTCGGGAGCCACGAGGAGCTGATGGCCGCGGGCGGGCGGTACCGTACGATGTTCGAGCTCCAGGCGTCGCGCTTCGGCGCGGAGAGCGGGGACGAGGAGGCGCTCGATGTCCTCGCCTGACCTTCCCGCCGCCCTGCCCTCCATGTGGCGCGCGCTGAAGCGCGGCTACCAGGCCGAACCGCTGCTGCTGAGCGTCTCCTTCGGGCTCTCGCTGCTCGCCGCCCTGCCCGACGCCCTGCTGGCCCTCTGGCTGAAGCTGCTGGCCGACGGCGCGCTCGCCGGCCGCCGCGGGCTGGTGCTGGCATCCGCGCTCGGGCTCGCGGTGTCCTCCGTGGCGACCTGGTTCCTGTTCCTGATGAGCGACCGTACCCAGCGCCGCTTCCGCGACAAGCTGACGATCGCCCTCGAGTCCCACGTGGCGCGGCTGCAGGCCTCGGTCGCCACCCTCGAGCACCACGAGCGACCCGAGTACCTCGACCGTCTCGCGGTGCTGCGCAACCAGGTGTTCGTGCTCGACCACATGTACATGTCGCTGTTCACGACCTGCGGCTGGGTGCTGCGGCTCGGGGTGACCCTCGCGCTGCTGGTCACGATCCACCCGGCGCTGGCGCTGCTCGCGCTGTTCGCACTGCCGACGGTGCTGACCTCCACCTGGCGGCCGGGCGTCGAGCGCGCCGCCGAGGAGCGCGGCGCCTCGGCCCAGCGCCTGGCGCGGCACCTCTTCGACACCGCCACCACCGCGCCGCCGGGCAAGGAGGTGCGCGTCACGCGCATCGGCGAGCGGCTGGTGGCGCGCCGCCGCGAGGCCTGGGAGCGCTGGTACGGGCCGGTCGCCGGCGCGCGCTGGAGCAGCGCGGGCTGGCACGCGCTGGGCTGGGCGGTGTTCGGCGGCGCCTACGTCGGGGCCGTGGTGTTCGTGACGACGGGGCTCGGGGCGACGCCGGGCAACGTGCTGCTGGTGCTGGCGGCCGGCTCGCGGCTCTCCGCCTACATCGGAGCCACGGTGGGCGAGATCGGCTTCCTGCGCGGCATCTGGCTGGACGGCTCCCAGCGCCTCGCGTGGCTGGAGGACTTCGCCGCTTCGCTGCTCGAAGGCGCGGACGCCCCGGTGCCGGAGCGCCTCGCGGACGGCATCCGCTTCGAGGGCGTCTCGTTCGCCTACCCCGGCACCGAGCGCCTCGCGCTCGAGGACGTGGAGCTCCACTTCCCGCCGGGCAGCGTCGTGGCGCTGGTCGGGGAGAACGGCGCCGGCAAGACCACGCTGGTGAAGCTCCTGTGCCGCATGTACGCGCCGACGCGGGGGCGCATCCTCGTCGACGGCGTGGAGCTGGCGCGCATGCGCCCCGACGACTGGCGCGCGCGCCTCGCCGGGGCGTTCCAGGATTTCTTCCGCTTCGAGCTCCGGGCGCAGCACAGCGTGGGCGTCGGCGACGTGCCTCGCCTCGACGACGTCCCCGCAGCCCGCGCCGCCGTGGAGCGAGCCGGCGCGGGCGACGTGGTGGAGCAGCTTCCCGCCGGCCTCGACACCCAGCTCGGGCCCACCTGGCCGGCGGGCGTCGAGCTGAGCTTCGGCCAGTGGCAGAAGGTGGCGCTCGCGCGCGGCTTCATGCGGCCGCAGCCGCTGCTGCTGGTGCTCGACGAGCCGACGGCCGCCCTCGACGCCGAGACCGAGCACGCGCTCTTCGAGCGCTACGCGTCCGCGACGCGCGGCGACCAGATCACGCTGCTCGTGTCGCATCGCTTCAGCACCGTCCGGATGGCGGACTTCATCGTGGTGCTCGACGGCTCGCGCGTGGTCGAGACGGGCACCCACGAGGCGCTGATGGCGCGCCGCGGCCAGTACGCCGAGCTCTACGGCATCCAGGCCGCGGCGTACCGCTGAGCGCAGGCGGCCGCCGGGCGGGAGCGAGCGCCCCGCCCGGCGCCGGCCGGCGCTCAGGGAACGGTCACGTTGCGGCAGCGACCCGTGGTCGAGTCGAACCAGGGGTCGGAGGCCGAGCAGCTCGAGTTGTAGATCATGAGGTGTGTCTCGCTCCCGCCCGCGTCGCAATTCCCGGACGTCCCGCAGTCGATCTCCACGTAGAGGTCGAGGCCGCTCAGCGAGGTGACGGCAGGCGGCGCGCTGCGCGCCTCCCAGAGCAGCGGCGCGGCAGCCATGCCACCCCCGTCCACCTTCACCCGGGTCGCCGTGCCGGCGCCGCCGGGCTTCACGACGAAAGCGGTATCGAGGGTGTGGGACATGCCCGACGGACCGCTGTACACGCCGACGACGTTCTGGTCCACCTCCACGGCCGAGGCGTCCACCGCGACGATGCCGCCGTGCATGTGGAAGATGCCGTTCGTGTTGTGGACGCCGGAGAGGATGCCGATCGAGAACGTCGCTTCCGGCCTCGGTGACGCGCGCAGGTTCGAGCCATAGGCCCGGAAGTCTCCGCCTGCGGCCGGCATGTAGACTGGCGTGGCGATGATCGCGGCCCCGGCGTTGGCGGAGGGGCTGGTGCGGATCTCGCCGCCGTAGAACCAGTGCGTCGCGCAGCGGGTGTCGAAGCCCACGGCGTAGATGCCGCCCTCGACCACGACGCGCGTCCCGAACCAGAAATGCTCCGAGCGCTCGCCCGGCGCCGTGCAGGAGTCCTCCCAGCCCCAGGTTCCCTGATCGCAAGCGAACAGGCCCGAGCCGCAGGTCTCTCGTGTGTCCAGATCGGCGACGATGTCGACGTTGCTGTAGGTCGACGTCCCGGCGCCCTTCCAGCGAATGCCGACCTTGGCGGCCGCGACGGTCAGGTCCTGGAGACCCAGGTCGGTGCAGTTCAGCACGTCCACGGCGAACGCCGTGTCATCGCCCTGGTGGGTGTTCACGAAGCGACTGCGCTCGCGCCCGGCGCCGCGCAGCGTGATGTGGCTGACGCCGTTGCAGGAGAACTGATCGAAGTCCCCGGGTCCGATGTCCACCAGCAGCGGAGCGCCGGGCCCGGGCTGGCGAACGCCGTGGATCCAGGTGACGAGCGACGCGGTGTCCGTGAAGCAGTCCTCGAGAACCACCGGATGCGGGTTGCTCGTCAGGTCGCAGCTCGTTCGCAGGTAGACGATCGGGGCGTCGGGGTCGGGAACGGCGGCCGCCGGAAGCGCGGCGAAGAGCGACGAGATCGCGAGCGCCAGGATGCGGATCATGGGACTTCCCTCCGATGGAGAGCGAGAGGCTCTCGAACCGAGAGTGGACGCCGGCGGCGCCCGCGTGTCGAACGGACTGCGACTCGCGCCGGGCTCGTGGGGATCTGAACGCGAACGTCGTTCGCTCTTTGGCTTGAACGTCGTTCGAGATCTGGCCCGAAGGCCGCGTCGGAACGGATCGCCTATCCTCCGGGACGGATGGCGGCGCCCCGGATCGTGCTCTACGGGCCGCGCGGCTTGCCCTTGGTCGAGAAGGTCGGGCGCGGGCTGCGGGTGAAGGCCCTCGGCTTCGAGCGGGTCGAGCCGGCGAGCCCGGAGGACTATCGGCGCCTCAGCCCGCAGACGGGGCTGCTGCCGGTGCTGGAGATCGACGGCCTGCGCGTCCCCGATTCGAGCGCGATCCTCGACCTGCTGGACCGGCGCTTCCCGAAGCCGCCCCTGCTCTCCGCCGACCCGCGGGTGGCCCGCGAGCAGCGGCGCCTCGAGAGCTGGATGGACGAGAGCTTCGCCTTCTACGTGCTCCGCTGGATCCACGAGCGGATGGGCCCTTCGGCGCCGTCCCGCACCCCCGCGGGCGGGTTTCCCTTGGTCTCGATGTCGCGCCTCGGCCTGATCGACTCCGAGGTCAGGCTGCGCCCCGACGTGTTCGACGCGGGGGACGGCGGCCCCGGCCCCGAGTTCGAGCGCCGCTTCGACGACCTCGAGCAGCTCCTGGGCGGGCGCCCCTACTTCTTCGCGGAGCGCATCAGCCGCGCGGATCTCTCGGTCTGCGCCTCCCTCGCCGTGATGTACCGCGGCGTCTACGCCGGCTCACGCGACCTCCTCGAGGCCCGACCGCGGCTGCTCGCCCACGTCGAGCGCGCGCTCGCCGAGACGGGAGGACCGGAGCCGGTGTGAGCGGCGACTAGAAGGCGAGCCGCACGATCCAGCTCGCGACGATGAGCAGCTGGACCACGAACAGCGTGGCACGCAGCATCACCATCGGCACCGACGTCGAGATCAGGTGCACCGTCGACTGCCCGATGCGGGCGAAGAGCAGCGGCATGGCGAGCGAATCCGTGACCTCGGCCCGGCCGGCCGCCGCTGCCGCGAGGATCACCGCCGCGACCACCGGCAGCGTCTCCACGCAGTTCAGGTGGGCGCGCGTCAGCCGCTGGCCGAGCCCGGGGACGTCCGAGCCGTCGGGCGCGAACGTGTTCAGCGCCTTGGCTTCGCGGCTCGAGAAGGCCCCGCGGTAGAGGGCAACGGCGGTCACCAGCAGGATCGTCCAGCCGGCGAAGAGACAGAGAGCGACGAGGGACGTCGTCATGGGGCCTCCCGGGCGTAACGCGGGCCCAGCCTATCACGCGCCCGCCGCGTGGAGACGATCATTCGCGGGGTGGGCCCTCCAGCTCGGCGAGCAGCGCCCGCGCGTCGGCGTCCTCGGGGAAGCGGGCGAGCAGCTCTCTGGCCGCCCGCGTGGCGCCGGCCCGGTCGCCCAGCTCGCGCAGCAGCAGCGCGCGCGCCAGCGCAAAACGCGGCGCAGCGGGAGCCAGCGCGGCGGCGCGCTCCAGCTCGGGCAGCGCCTCGGCGCGCCGCCCGAGCCGCACGAGGGCGAGACCGAGAGCGTAACGGACCTCGGCGAGATCGGGCGCCAGCGCGAGCGCGCGGCGCAGCAGCGCTTCGGCCTCCGCGTCGCGGCCCGCCGCGCGCTCGAGATCCGCGAGATTCGCGAGCGCCGGCACGAACCAGGGGGCGAGCCGCAGGGCCGTCTGGTACTCGCGCCGCGCGTCTTCGAGCTCGCCGAAGATCGCGTGCAAGTCGCCGAGCTCGACGTGCGCCTCGGGACGCTCGGCGTTGACGTGCTGCGCCGCGCGGAGCTCGCCGAGCGCAGCGGCGAGCGCCGCTCGCTCCGCCGGCGGCCAGAGAGGCGGCGGAACGTCCGCGAGCGCGCGCCCCGCCCGGATGCGCACGGCGCGCAGGGGATCGCGCAACAGCGGCGCGGCGACGAGACGCGCGGCCGGCTCGAGGCGGGACGCGGCGTCGAGCGCGCCGAGGCGCACCAGGGGATCGGCGTCCCGGAGCGCCGCCCGGGTGGCTTCGCGACCGGCGTCGCCCGCGGGCGCCAGCAGCGCCAGCGCGCTGGCTCGCACGATCCCCGGCTGGGCGGCGTCGGAGGCGAGCCGCGACAGCGCGTCCTCGGCTCCGGGCTCGCCGCGCCGGCCGGCCAGGGTCGCCTGCGCCGGGTGCGGCGTGCCCGAGCGCCCCTGCGGCGCCCAGCGCGCGACCGCGTCCGCCGCCCAGCGCGCGGAGCGCGAGGCGTGGCAGTCGGTGCAGGCGTTCGGGGTGCCGAGGGCGTGGGAGAGGTCGGGCCGCGGCACCCGGAACGAGTGGTCGTGGCGCACGTCGACGCCCATGTAGGTGCGCGCGGGCATGTGGCAGGCGGCGCACTGCGCGCCGGCGGAGCCCGGCTCGTGATGGTGGTGGGCCGGCACGTCGAAGGCCTCCGGCCGATGGCAGCGCGCGCACAGGTCGTTGCCCTCCGCGCGCAGCGACGCTGCGTGCGGATCGTGGCAATCGCCGCAGCTCACGCCGGCTGCGTACATCTTGCTCTGCAGGAACGAGCCGTAGACGTAGACCTCGTCGCGCATCTGCCCATCGGCCTCGTAGAGCCCCTCCTCGAGCAGCGCCGGGCGGATGCGGTCGAGCAGCCGCTCGCCGGCCTGCCAGTCCTCGCGCAGCAGCGAGCGCCGCGCGTGGCAGGGCGCGCAGGTCTCGAGCTCCGCGGCGTCGCTGCGCGGCGCCGCCCGCCGCGCGATCGCCTCCCCGGGCGCGAACACCCACTCGCCGGGCGCCGCGCGCGGCAGCGGGTTCGGGAGACCGGGATCGCCGCCGGCGGCTGCGCCTCCGCCCGCCGCCGCCTCGGCCCACGCCGCGTGCGCCGAGCCCGGGCCGTGGCAGGCCTCGCACGCGACGTTCACGTCCGAGAAGGTCGTGTCGAAGGCGTCCCGCTCGGGGTCGTAGCCCTTCCGCAGGTTCGTCGAGTGGCAGTCGGCGCACTCGCTGTTCCAGTTGTGCGAGGGCTTCGTCCAGTGCAGCACGTCGCCCGGCGGTACCCGCTCGCCCTCGCGGAGGTGGAACCAGCGCTGCCCGCCCGCCTCGCGCGGCCGGGAGTCCCAGGCGATGCCGAGCGCCTGGAGGCGGCCGCCCGGGAATCGCAGCAGCAGCTGCTGGAGCGGCTCGACGCCGAACGTGTAGGCGACCTCGTAATCGCGGAGCGCGCCGTCCGGTCCCTCGGTGTGCACGACGAAACGGCCGTCGCGCCGCGAGAACGTCGTGACGACGCCGAAATGATCGAAGCGCGCATCGTCGAAGTCTCCGAGCACGGTCTCCGCGCTCGCCTCCTGCATGGCGAGATCGTGGTGCGATCCCCGCCACGCCGCCGTCTCCGCGGGGTGGCAGCCCGCGCAGCGCGCGGCGCCGACGTAGCGGGCCGCGGCGGGGGGCGGCGGCGCGGTCTGGGTTTCGTCCGCGGCGCCGCACGCGCAGGCGAGGAGCGAAGCGATCGCGCAGGCGCCGCGGAGTCGTCGCACGCTTCCCCTCGCCGCCGCGACTACGGCCGCAGCGTGACCGGAAGCCGTGTCACCCCCCGCAGCGTCATCGAACGCCGCCAGTCGGGGCTCGTCACGTCGGCCTCGAAAGCGGGGAAGCGGCGGAGCAAGCCCCCGATCGCCACCTGGCCCTCCAGCCGCGCGAGCCCGGCGCCGAGGCAGAAGTGGACGCCCTGGCCGAAGGAAAGATGGCGGCTCTCGGCGCGCCCCACGTCGAGCCGGTCGGGGTCGGCGAAGGTTTCCGGGTCGCGGTTGGCGGCGCCGATCAGCAGCGCGCAGAACTGGCCCGCGCGGATGCGGTGGCCGTCGATCTCGCAGTCCTCCGTGGCCACGCGGTCCGTCGCCTGGACCGGCGCGTCGTAGCGGAGGAACTCCTCCACGGCGCGGGGCAGGAGCGACGGGTCGTCCTGCAGCCGCTTGCGCTCCCCGGGGTTGCGCAGCAGCGCGATCGCCGCGTTGCCGATCAGGTTCGTCGTGGTCTCGTGGCCGGCGCCGAGGATCAGCCCGACGGTCGCGGTGAGCTCGGCGTCCCCGAGCCGATCGCCGCCGCTCTCCGCCGCGACGAGCGCGCTGATCAGATCCTCGCGCGGCTCGCGGCGCCGCGCATCGAAGAGCGCCCGGAAGTAGGCCGAGAGCTCGCGGAACGAGCGATCGGCCTGCTCGAGGCTGCCGCCGGTGAACGGGTCGAGCAGCACGGTGAGGTCGTTGGTCCAGCGGCGGAGCTGGTCGCGATCCGCGACCGGCACGCCGAGCAGCTCGCAGATGAGGATGATCGGCAGCGGGAAGGCGAGATCGCGGATCAGGTCCGCGTCGTCCCGGCGGGCGGCGGCGTCGAGCAGCTCGTCGACCAGCGCCTCGGCCCGCGGGCGCAGCGCCTCGACCCGGCGCGGCGTGAAGGCGCGGCTCACGAGGCCGCGCAGCCGCGTGTGGTCCGGCGGGTCGACCATCAGCAGCGTGCGATTCACGAAGGTCTGGAACTCGCTCGACAGCGAGAGCAGCGGATTCATGCGCGGGGGCGCGAAGGCCGTGCGGTTCACCGAGAAGCGCGGGTCCTTCAGCACCGCCTCGACGTCGCGGTGGCGCGTCAGGAACCAGATGCCGAGGGGCCGGCTGTAGTAGACCGGGGCCTCGCGGCGCAGGCGCGCGTAGAGGGGATAGGGGTCGCGCCGGCGCTCCGGCGAGAACGGATTGAAGCGACCGAAGGCCGGCCCGAGCAAGCGCATCGGCCACTCGAGCCGCGTGAGCAGTTGCAGGAGACGGAGCACCATCGGAGCCTCTCGCCGCGCGCGTCGGGGATGATCCGGCAGGCGGCCGTCGTGTGCCAGCTTCCCTAGCGTATGGCTCGAGGCGTAGCGCCATGGAAGCGAGCCACGAGCCGCGCATTCTCCTGACCGGCGCATCCGGGTACGTCGGGGGTCGACTCCTTCCGCGGCTGGAGAAGCGCGGCCTCCTCGTGCGCTGCCTGGCGCGCCGCCCGGAGTTCCTCGCCGGTCGGGTGGGCTCGCGGACGGAGGTCGTCCAGGGCGACTTGCTGGACGATCGAAGCCTGGCGCGGGCCTTCGAGGGCGTGCACGCGGCCTACTACCTGGTCCACTCGATGGGCAGCGCCGACCGCGCGGGCTTCGAGGAGCAGGACCGACGGGCGGCGGAGAACTTTGCGCGGGCGGCGCGCGCGGCCGGCGTGCGTCGCATCGTCTATCTGGGCGGGCTCGGCGCCGAGGGCGCCGAGCTCTCGCCGCACCTGCGCAGTCGGCACGAGGTGGGACGCGTCCTGCGCGGCTCCGGCGCGACCGTGATCGAGCTCCGCGCCTCGATCGTGATCGGCTCGGGCAGCCTCTCGTTCGAGATGCTACGGGCGCTCGTCGAGCGGCTTCCGGTGATGGTGACGCCGCGCTGGGTGCGCGTCACCGCGCAGCCCATTGCGATCGGCGATCTGCTCGCGTACCTGGAGGCCGCTCTCGACCTCGAGACCGGGGAGAGCCGCAGCTACGAGATCGGCGGGGCCGATCGCGTGTCCTACGGCGACCTGATGCGCGAGTACGCCCGACAGCGGCATCTGCGCCGCCTCATGGTCCCGGTTCCCGTGCTCACGCCGCGGCTCAGCAGCCTGTGGCTCGGGCTGGTCACGCCGCTCTACGCGCGCGTGGGCCGCGTTCTGATCGAGAGCATCTGCCACGAGACGATCGTGCGCGACGACCGCGCGCGCCGGGACTTCCCGATCGAGCCCATGGACGTGCGAGGGGCGATCGCGAGTGCGCTCGCCAACGAGGATCGCGAGTTCGCCGAGACCCGCTGGTCGGACGCGATCTCGGCCGGGGGCACCGACCCGGGGCTGTTCGGCGGCTACGGCGGAGTGCGCCGAGGGCGCCGCCTGGCCGACTCACGGCAGTGCGAGGTGGACGTGCGCGCTGCGGAGGCGTTCGCTCCGATCCGGCGGATCGGAGGTCGGCGAGGCTGGTACGCCTACGCGTGGCTCTGGCGCGCGCGCGGGCTCCTCGATCTGCTGCTGGGCGGCGTCGGGATGCGTCGGGGCCGCCCCGATCCCGATCGGCTGAGCGTCGGCGACACGCTCGACTGGTGGCGGGTGGAGGGCTACGAGCCCGATCGCCTGCTCCGCCTGCGGGCGGAGATGAAGCTGCCCGGCCGCGCCTGGCTCGAGTTCGAGGTTCTGCCCGCCGAGCGCGGGAGCACGATCCGCCAGACGGCCGTCTTCGATCCCAGCGGCTTGCTCGGCCTCGCGTACTGGTACGGCATCTATCCGCTGCACGCGCTGGTGTTCCGCGGAATGCTGGCGGGGATCGCGCGCGAGGCGCGGCGGGGCGCCGCGAGCGGAAGCGCCTAGGGCGGGCCCGGAGATCCGCTCGTGGGGCTCGGGCAGCGGAACGGCGGCACGTCGTCCACCGAGGCCGCCGCCCGCGGCCCACGGCCGATCTTGCTGACGGTGGCGCCCGTGCGCTCCACGTGGGCGTCGTAGAACAGGAGGTCCTGGGGATGGGCGTCCTCCGGCAGGCCGGGGGGGGACAAGCTGGCGCTCCACGCCTCGAGCTTCTTCTCGAGCTCGGAGGCGAGTGCGGGCTGCTCGGCGATTCGGTTCCGGGTCTCGCCGCCGGGGCCGTCGAGGTCGAAGAGGTAACGCCGCTCGCGGCCGATCCGCACGAGCTTCCAGCGGCCCGACCGCACGGCCGACTGGCTGCGCCAGCGCCAGTAGAGCGCGTCGTGGGGCGCGCCGCCGCGAGCGCCCGTCAGGTAGGGGACGAGGTCCACCCCGTCGAGGCGCGGGTCGGAGGGGAGCCCCGCCGCGGCCACGGCGGTGGCCGCCACGTCGAGGGAGACGACCGGCGACTCGTAGACCCGGCCCGCCGGCAGCACGCCGGGCCAGGCGACCAGGAAGGGCACGCGCAGACCGCCGTCGGTGAGCATGCCCTTCTCGCCCACCATCGGCTCGTTCAGCGAGCCGTTCCAGGCGCCCTTCTTCAGGGAAGCGCCGTTGTCGCTGGCGAAGAAGATCAGCGTGTTGCGCTCGAGACCGTGGCGGCGGAGCGCTTCGCGCAGCTTGCCGACGCCGGCGTCGAGCTCGGCGATCATCGCCAGCGCCATGCGCCGGCGATGGGGGAGATCGGCCGGAACCTGCGCGAACCAGGGCTCCGGCGCCTCCAGCGGGACGTGCGGCGCGACGTAGGCGAGGTAGAGGAAGAAGGGCTGCTTCGCGTTCCGCTCGACGAAGGAGAGCGCGGCGTCGGTCTGCACCGTGACGCGCGAGCGGGGATCCGCGAAGGCCGCCGGCGCGCCCGGGAGCGGGTTGCCGGCGAGGTCGTGGGACGCCGTGTACTCGCACGCCTTCCCGCAGAAGTACTCGTCGAACCCGTGGCGGTACGGGAGGCAGTGGCCAGGGTCCTGCTCGGCGTCCTCTTCGTCGCCGTCGCCCTGGAGCTGCCACTTGCCCACCTGCCCGGTGCGGTAGCCGGCCTCGCGGAGCCGCTCGGCGAGGGTGATCTCGTCGCCGGGCAGCGGCCCGCCACGGTTCTCCTCCAGGCCGAAGCGCTGCTGGTAGCGCCCCGTCAGCACGCCCGCGCGCGAGGGCACGCACTGGGGCGCGCTCACGTAGCCGCTCGCGAAGCGCACGCCGTCGCGCGCGAGCTGGTCGAGGTTCGGCGTCTTCACCTCGGCCCGCGCGCTCTGGGCGCCGAGGTCCGCGTAGCCGAGGTCGTCGGCGTAGACGAGGACGACGTTCGGCGGGGCTGCAGCGGGCTCCGCGCGGAGCGGAGCCGCGGTCGCCAGCGGGAGCGAGGCGAGCAGCCCCAGGGCCGCGCAGCCCGTTCGAGAGATCCGTCCGAGGCGTCGCCGCATCGCGCCGGCGCAGGATGACCCTCCGGCGCGGCCGCCGCCAGCCCGCCGGTGCGCGAGCGGAGGTGGCGTCAGCAGCACCCCGAATCCGCGCACGGCTGACGCGTCTCTCGGTAGTCGAGGCCTTTCGTCTCGCGCGGGCTGCGCGGCGCGCTGCGGCTGCAGTCGAAGCCGCGGCGCTCGTCCTCGGGGATCCGCACGCGCGGCTCGACGCCGATCGTCTCCGCCGCGTAGGGCGCGGAGCTGAGGATGCGGAACGTCTTGGCGCACACCGCGCTGCGCACGCCGCGTTCGAGCACGTGGCCGTCGTCGTCCTCGACGCGCCGCCACGGGCCGGCGTAGATCACCGCCTCGCCCGCCTCGTAGCAGGGCCCCTGCTTCCCCTTGTGCGCCGTCACGGTGACCGCGCGGAACTCGATGCCGTCGACCACCGCGAACGGCTCCGCCTCCCACTTCTCGATGGCGATGCCGTGGAAGCCGGCTTCCTCGAGCGCGCGGAGCAGGTCGAGCTCCTGGAAGGCGCCCGAGATGCAGCCGCTCCAGAGCTCCGGATCGTGCTTCAGGCGCTCGGGCACGGGCTCGTCGCTCACGATGTCGGAGATCGCGATGCGACCGCCCACCTTGAGCACCCGGAAGATCTCGCGGACGAGCTGCCGCTTGTCGCGCTCGTGCACCAGGTTGAGCACGCAGTTCGAGACGACGAGGTCGACGCTCGCGTCGGGAACCAGCGGGGCCTCGAGGCGCAGCCGCTCCTGCTCGGCCTCGAGGGCCGAGAGGCCGGCGGCGCTCGTGAGCGGGGTCTTCGCCAGCCAGGCGTCGAGGCGATCGAGGTCGAGTCCCAGGTCCTGGATGCGGCCGCGGCGGAACTCGACGTTGCCGAAGCCCAGCCTCTCCGCAACCTGCGGCGCCGCGCCGCGCGCGAGGGCGAGCATCTCGTCGTTCACGTCGACGCCGATCACGCGGCCCTTGGGCCCCGCGATCTGCGCCGCGATGAAGCAGACCTTCCCGCCCCCGGAGCCGAGGTCGAGCACCGTGTCGCCCTCGCGCACGTAGCGCGAGGGGTCCCCGCAGCCGTAGTCGCGCTCGATCACCTCGGCCGGGATGGCCGCCAGCAGCTGCGGATCGTAGTCGACGGGGCAGCACAGGGCGGCCTCGCGCACGCGCGCCGCGGCGCTGTAGCGGTCGCGCACGGCGGCTTCGGGGTGGGAAGGGGGAGTCGTCGCTTGCTCCACGTCGGTCTCCTCTCGCGGCCAGCTCTGCCGGCGATCTCGGGGTGCGGCGCTCTCGAGGTAGCGCACTCGCACCGCCGGGGCCGCTGTCGGCCGCGGAGGCTAGGAGCCGAAGCGGGCGACCGTCGCCGCCGCCTGCGAGGCGCGGTCCTGGCCGACCTCGAAGCGCACCGCGGCGAGCGCCTCGGCGATCGCCTCGCAGACCGCGGCGGCGTCCTCGATGCCGCGCGTGGCGAGCTCGCTCGGAAGCACCCGGCGCAGCACCACGCCCATCTGAGCGGCGTTCACGCCGGCCACGTCGAGGCCGGCGCCCTTCAGCGCGATGCGAACCGTGCCGCGCGCGGCGAGACGGTCGAGCCCCGTGCGGCGCTCGAGCTCGGCGCAGGCGTGCTCGAAGACCGGCGAGTCCGCCACGGCTACGACGCGTAGGCGCTCGCCAGCCGCTCGCGAACCGAGCGGGGCGGGAAGAAGCCGAGCCAGATCGCGACGGCCGCGGCGACGCCGAGGCCGGCGTTCAGGGCCGAGATCCACGGCGGCATGAGCGGCCCGTGCAGCAGCCGCGACGCGAACGAGAGCGCGGTCATCATCACGACGATCACGCCGGATGCCCCCCACTGGGCCATCCGATGCACCACCACGGGGTCGGCGAGTCCGAGTCGGGCCCGGAGGTGCAGCGTGCGGGCGAGCCAGAAAGCTTCGAGCGCCGCCCACCCGTAGACGGGAAGGATCGCCAGGATTCCCGCCCAGAACGCCGCGCTCGCCATTTCGGGCGGGGAGACCAGCATCAACCCCGCGGCGATCCCCATCCAGGCTGCGAGCCCGCAGAGGAAGGGCAACGGCCAACGGGCGCCCGGCCGGAAGATCCGGGCGACGCCGATCCCGTTCGCGATCGAGCCCAGGCACGTGCAGACGAGGCCGAGCAGCAGGACGGGGGCGAGGAGCTTCGCGCTCGCGCCCGTCGCCGCACCGACGGCCAGCGTGAACCACGCGAGGTACGCGATCCCGCCGCCCAGCAGGAAGGAGAGACCGATGCAGAGCTCGGGCAGCTCGCCCGTGCGGCGCCAGAGCAGGACGAGCTTCGCGCCGAGCGCGAGGCTCGCGACGATGAACGCACCCTCACCGACGAGCTGGAGGAGGAACATACCCTCTGGGGTCATCGGTGAGAAACGGCCGCGACTTGAGCCGCATCCGGCACGCGTCGCGATTCCATGGCAAGATGGGCCCGATGCGCCGCGTGCTCACCGCCTTCGCAGCTCTCGCGCTGCTCACCCTGGCGGGAGCCGCCGGCTACATGCTCGTGGAGGGCTGGTCCTTCGAGGACTCCCTCTACATGACCGTGATCACCCTCTCGACCGTCGGGTACTCCGAGGTCGCGCCGCTCTCCCGGGCTGGCCGCCGCTACTCGATGCTGCTGATCGGGGCCGGCGTGGGGATGACGATCTACCTGATCTCGCTCGCGGCGCAGCTCGTCTTCGAGGGTCGCCTGCGCGAGTTCGTACAGAGGGGCGCCATGCAGCGACGCATCGACTCGCTCGCGGGACACATCGTGGTGTGCGGATACGGGCGCTTCGGACAGGTGGTGGCCGAGGAGCTGATCGCCGCCGGCCGGGACGTGGTCGTGGTGGACCGCGACGCCGCGCTGGCCGCGGATCTCGAGGCCCGCGGCATCCCCTACCTGATCGGGCTGGCGAGCGACGAGCTGCTGGTGCGGGCGGGCGTCGCGCGCGCCTCGGCGCTGGTGGCCGCGACCGGCTCGGACGCCGAGAACGTCTTCATCACCCTCTCGGCGCGCGAGCTCTCTCCCGCTCTCGAGATCCATGCCCGCGGCGAGACCGAGGCCGCGGTGCGGCGGCTGCAGCGCGCCGGCGCGAACCAGGTCACCGCCCTGTTCCGGACCGCGGGCCAGCGCGCCGCCGCGAGCCTGCTCCAGCCGACCGTGGTCGACTTCCTCGAGATCGCGCGCCCGCGCCAGGGCGACCCGGTGGACCTCGAGGAGATCCGCATCTGCGCGGGCTCGTCGCTGGCCGGGGAGACGCTGGCCGCCATCGAGGCGGCCACACCCGGCGTGCGGGTGGTGGCGCTGAAACGTCCCGGCGAGGGCATCCGGGTGGTTCCGGACGTGAGCGCGAAGGCGGAGGTCGACGACCACCTGGTGGTGATCGGCGAACGCGAGCGCCTGCTCGGTCTCGCCGCCCGCGCCGCCTGCCGCAGCGCCGTGTGAAACGATTCACAGCTGCCGGCCCACGCACCGTCGTAGTCCTCCTCGAACGCGCCCGGCGCGTCCCACGAGGAGGAACGAACATGATCCACAGGACCCGTTGGCTCCCGGCCCTCGCTCTCGCCTGCGTGCTGGCGGCGCCCTCGGCTCCGGCCGCCGCCGTGTTGGTCTGCCAGAACGGCACGAAGCTCAAGCTGCGGGAGGCCTGCAAGGCGACCGAGAACCTCGCTCTCGACCTCTCGGCCCTCGACGCGATTGCCCGACAGGAGGCCCCGCGGATCGCGGTGTACTCGTTCTCGGGGCGCGGCCTCCCCCCGACGCTCGAGCGCGGAGACTTCGACGCCGCGGTCGACGGGGAGGCCCTCGCCGCCGAGTTCGAGACCACGGCCCCGTCGAGCACCGCGTTGATCCAGCTGAGCGCCCTCTGCGGGTTCAACGTCGCCGACAACTCCGGGATCCACGTCTCCCTCGAGGTCGACGGTCGCCCGGCCACGCCCGTGCGGAACCCGCTCTTCTGCAACGCCTTCGGGCAGGAGGCGACGCACTTCCGCGGCAGCCTCGTCGCGGCCGTCGACGGCCTCGAGCCCGGCTTGCACACCCTGACGGCGGTCGTCACGGTAGGCGGCAGCACCGACGCCGTGATCGCCCATTTCTCGGACGTGTACACGGCGGTCACCGTGGTGCCGGAGTAGCGAGGACGCGCCGCGGCGCGCGAGGGCTTTGATACGCACCGGTTTGCCGATTCTGCAGCGCGACCACGCCCCTTTGCAGAATCTCGCGGCCGGCCCTCGTTGCGGGCGCCGGCTAGACGCGACGCGGCTGGCACACGCCCTGCAGCGTGTGAGGGGAGCTTGGACGCGAGGAGCACCGCATGGGAAGAAGAATCCTCCCGATCCTCGGGCTGCTGGCCGCCGCCTGCGCCGCGAACCCCGCGCGGGCGCAGGGCGAGAAGGACGCAGAGGAGCTGCGTCCCCTGGTGGTCCTCCAGGTCGACACGACGACCAACGAGATCCGGGCGCGCGAGTCGGACAGCATGCGCATCCGCACGATCGAGCTCGGCGAGCGCTCCGCCATCTTCAGCGCCCGCGGAGCGCTGGGCCTCTCCGCGCTGCAGCCCGGCGACCGGATCCTGGTGCCCGGCGTCGCTGGCAGCACCAGTGACCGCGTGCGCGCAGACGAGGTCCAGCTGCTCGCCGCCGACCCCGGCGCGCCCGCCGGCTCGGGCGCACGCGACGGCCTGCAGGAGCGCGGCCGGGAGCCGGCCCCCAGCGCCCTCGGCCGCGACGACGGCGAGACGGACGTTCTTCAACCCGACCCCAACCCTCAGCCCGGCCGGGTCGGGGTCTTCCCCAGCGCCGGCGACCAGCCACCCCGCGGCACGGGCGAGCGCTCGGGTAGCGAAGGGGGCAGCGGGACCGGCGGCACGGGCACAGGGACAGGCACCGGGATGGGGTCGGGCGGCGGGGACGGACCCTAGCGACCGGCGTCGCCGTCCATCTGCTCGCGCTCGAGGAAGGGCAGCAGCAGTGAGCGCACGTCCACCCGGGCGCGGATGCGTCCGCAGAGCAGGAACGTCCCGGCGAGCTTCCGGTGCAGAAAGACGGTCTCGGGCGGCGGCGCGCGCAGGAATCCCTTGCGGAAGGCGAGGTCGAGGCCGGCGTCCCGGGCGCGCACGGCCAGGGTGGAGCGGGCGAAATCGTAGACGCCCTCGCGCCGGAACGGCTCGCACACCAGGAACATCAGCGCGACGGCGGAGCGGGCGCGGTCCTCGGGGTCGTCGTCGCGCAGGTAGCCGATCGCGACCGCGGCCCGGCGCACGCCCTCGCGGTCGCCGTCCACCACCGCGCGACACAGCCGCGCGTAGTGGCCGACGAAGACGGCGTCGTAGTCGCGCGCCGCGCCGAGGTCGAGCAGGCGGAGGCAGTCGGCGTCGGCGTCGTAGAAGTAGTTGGCGAAGTTCGGGTCGGTCTGCACGAAGCGGAACTCGAACAGCTCCCGCAGCATCAGCCGCTGCAGCAGCTCGCCGGCGGCGTCGCGGCGCGCCTGGGGCGTCGACGGATCGGCGAGGTCCTCGATGGGGCGCCCGGCCGCCCAGTCCATGGCGAGCACGCGCTTCGTGGTGAGGTCGTCGTGCACGTCGGGCACCCAGAGCCTCGGCTCGTCGGCGAGCAGTCCCCGGTAGCGGCGCAGGTGCGCCGCCTCCTGCAGGTAGTCCGCCTCCTGGCGGAGCTGGGCCTTCGCCTCGCGGACGATGCCCGAGACGTCGATCTCGACGGGCAGGATGCGGGAGATCCGCAACAGCGCCGCCACGTTGTCGACGTCGCTCTCGATGCTGCGCGCGATGCCCGGGTACTGGATCTTGAGGGCGAGGTCGCGCCCGTCGACGGCGCGCGCCCGGTGCACCTGGCCGATCGAGGCCGCCGCGACGGGCTCGAAGTCGAAGGCGGCGAAGCGCGCCTCCCAGCCCTTCCCGTACTCGCGGCCGAGCACGCGGCGGAGCTGCGCCGCCGGCATGGTGTCCGCGGTGGAGCGCAGCACCGAGAGCACCTCGGCGAGCTCGGGGGGCAGGATGTCGGCGCTCTCGAGGGAGAGCAGCTGGCCGAGCTTCATCGCCGCGCCGCGCAGCTGCGCGAGGCGCTTGGCGAGACGCTCCGCGTTGGCGACAGAGAGGAGCGCCCCCGCGACGCCGCCGCCCTCCGATCCGCCGCCGAAGGCGCGCCGCGCGCCCTCGGCGAGGCTCCCGGCGGCGAGCTCGCCGGCGAGCAGCCCGAAGCGGGCGAGGCGCTCGAGGCGCCCCGCCGGCACTCGCGAGGAGCGCACCGGCTTGCGGGGACTCACGGGTTCGCCTCCCTGGGGAATCGGCTCCCCCTCGAACGCGCCAGTATACTGGCGCCCGTGAAACCGACCCCGCAGCCCGCGCGCCGCTCAGGGGAGACGCTGCGCGCATGAGCAGGAGCCACGGATGAGCGACGCCGAAGCCTGGCCCCGCAAGACGCGGGAGGTCCACAGCCACCACTTCGACTCGACGATCTGGAACGAGTTCCGCTTCCGCGACGACGACGTCGTGGTCGCGAGCTACGCGAAGTCCGGCACCACCTGGGTGCAGCAGATCGCGACGCAGCTGGTGTTCGGCGGCGACCCCGAGGTGGCGGTGGCGGACGTCTCGCCCTGGCTCGACCTGCGCGTCCCGCCGAAGCAGGAGAAGCTCGCCGCCGTCGAGGCGCAGGCGCACCGCCGGGTGTTGAAGACGCACCTCCCCGTCGACGCGCTCGTGTTCTCGCCGAAGGCGAAGTACGTCTACGTCGCGCGCGACGGGCGCGACGTGGTGTGGAGCATGTACAACCACCACACCAGCGCGAACGACGCCTGGTACGAGGCGCTGAACGACACGCCGGGCCGGGTCGGTCCGCCGATCGAGCGACCGCCGGCGGACGTGCGCCAGTACTTCCGCGACTGGCTCGACCGCGACGGCCACCCGTTCTGGCCGTTCTGGGAGAACGTGCGGAGCTGGTGGGCGATCCGCCGGCTCCCGAACCTGGCGCTCTTCCACTTCGAGGACCTGAAGCGCGACCTCCCCGGCCAGATCCGGCGCATGGCGGCGTTCCTCGAGGTCCCGGTCGCCGAGGCGCGCTGGGACGACATCACCCTGCACTGCAGCTTCGACTGGATGAAGCAGAACGCCTCGAAGGCCGCTCCGCTCGGAGGCGCATTCTGGGACGGCGGCGGCGCCTCCTTCATCCACAAGGGGACGAACGGACGCTGGCGCGACGTCCTGACCGCGGCGGAGGTCGCGGAGTACGAGGAGCGTGCGCTGAAGGAGCTCGGGCCCGCCTGCGCCCGCTGGCTCGCCTCCGGGGGGTCGGCGAGGGAAGGCGCGGAGGCTGATCGCTCGCTCGGAGGCCTGTGATAGCCTCGCGCCCGTGAAGGACTCGCTGCGTCCCGGGCTGCGCCACGCGTTCTCCTATCGCGTGCCGGTGCACAAGACCGTCCCGGCCCTCTACCCCGAGGCCGCGGAGTTCCAGGGGATGCCGGCCGTGTTCGCCACGGGCTTCCTGGTGGGGCTCGTCGAGTGGACCTGCATCCAGGCGCTCGCCCCGCACCTCGAGGAACGGGAGCAGAGCCTCGGCACGCGGATCGAGATCTCCCACGAGGCGCCGACGCCGCCGGGCGAAACGGTGACGGTCGAAGTGACGCTCCGCGAGGTCGAGGGACGCCGGCTCGTCTTCGAAGTCGAGGCCCACGACGAGTCGGCGGTGATCTGTCGCGGGCGGCACGAGCGCGCCGTGATCGACGGCGAGCGCTTCGCGAAGCGGCTCGCCGAGCGGGTGGGTCCTCGGTAGCGCTCCCCGGGGACCATCAGCACTTCCGATGGAGCGCCGGCCGGCGGCGGACCGCGTCGAGTAGCGCGAGATCGCTCTCCCGCATCTCGTAGCCCTTCGGGTGCGGCGGGCGGGGCTCGAGGCCGAGGCCCTCGAGCACGCGCGGGTGCTGGTAGTAGGCCGCGTAGGCGTGGAACAGCAGGCCCGGCAGGAAGCCCGGCTGCTCCGCCGCGAGCTCGCGGAGCGCGGCCTCGCGCTCGGGCGGGGCCAGCGCCTCGAAGCCGCCCGGCCCGCGATGGCGCGCGAGGGTCTCGAGGGCGGCGAGGCCCGCGCGGAGCGCCACCCCGAGATCGGGCGACCGGCGCACGGCGCCTTCGATGGCGCCGGCGATGCCGAGGGCGCCGGCCCCGGGCAGCCGCCCGTCTTCGCTCGGCGGGAGGACCGCGTCGAGCACGCGGGCCAGCGCGTGCGCTTCGTCGGCGGTGAAGACGGGCTGGCTCACCGTGCGCTCCTCAGTCGAAGAGGTTGGAGAGGTTCTTGTGCATGGTGTCCCCGACGTAGAGCGCGAGGGCCTGGAGCGTGTTCGTCGGGTTCACCGCCGCGGCGGTGACGAAGAGGCTGCCGTCCACGATGAAGAGGTTCCGCACGTCGTGGCAGCGGCCCCACTCGTTCACCACCGAGCGCTCCGGGTCGCGGCCCATGCGCGCCGTCCCCATCAGGTGCCAGCCGGCGGCGCGCAGCGGCGCATGGGCCGAGGTCTTCCGAGCCCCGGCGGCCTCCAGCGCCTCCTTCGCGCGCTCGACGCTGTGGGCCAGCATGCGCTGGCTGTTCTCGCTCAGGCGGTAGTGGATCTTCGGCGCCGGAATGCCGTGCGCGTCGGTAAGCTCCGGGTCGAGGGTCACGCGGTTCTCGGGCTCGGGCAGGTCCTCGCAGATCGCGACCATGCCCGCGGTGCGGTCGAAGAGCGCCGCGTAGTCCCGGTGGTGCTCCGAGCCCCAGGCGACCTGACCCGAGGACAGGCCCCAGAGCGCGGTCGAGACCGGCCCCATGCCGCGCAGCATCTCGAAGGAGTAGCCGCGCACGAAGCCGCGGGCGGCGTCGGTCTCGTAGAACTCCTGGCTCATGATGCAGCAGCCGGTCGGCCCCTTGTAGCCTTCGAGCGGCTCCTCGAAGACGCCCCTCACCAGGGCGTAGGGGTGGAACATCAGGTTCCGCCCCACGAGCCCGCTGCGGTTGGCGAGGCCGTCGGGGAACAGGCTCGACTTCGAGTTCAGCAGCAGGCGCGGCGTGCCGACGCCGTTGCAGGCCAGCACGACGATCTCGGCGCGCTGCTTTCGCTCCACGCCGTCGGCGTCGAAATAGATCACGCCGTCCGCCATGCCGTCCGGTCGGACGGTGATCTCGCGCACGCGGCAGCGCGTCTGGAGCCTCACGCCGCGGCGCAGCGCGACCGGCCAGTAGGTGAGATCGGTGCTCGCCTTCGCGCCCTGGGCGCAGCCGGAGAGGCACGGCCCCAGGTGGATGCAGGCCGCGCGGCCTTCGTAGGGCCGCGTCGCGATCGCGCTGTCCGAAGGCCACCAGTGCCAGCCGAGCCGGTCGAAGCCGCGCGCCAGCGTCTCGCCGAGCTTCCCGAGCGGAACCGGGGGCAGAGGCGGCTCCTTCGCCGGATAGGCGGGGTCTCCCGCCAGGCCCGCCACGCCCATCATCCGGGCGTTCTGGTCGTAGTACGGCTCGAGCCGCGCGTAGTCGAGGGGCCAGTCGTCGGCGACGCCGTCCAGCGTCTTCACCTTGAAGTCCGACGGATGGAAGCGCGGGAAGTGCGCTGCGTAGAGGATCGTGCTGCCGCCGACCGCATTGAAGTTCGACACCGCGATCGGCGACTCGCTGTCGTTCACCGGGTAGTCCTCGGGACGCCCGCGCGAGTTCGGGCTGAGGCCGAAGTCGCCGAAGGCGCGCATTTCCCAGTCGAGCCGCGTGCTCGGGTACTGCGAGGGATCCATCCAGTCGCCCTGCTCGAGGCAGAGCACGTTCATGCGCGTCTCGGCGAGCCGCCAGGCGAGCGCGGCGCCCGCGGCGCCGGCTCCGACGATGACGACGTCGACGGGCTCTTCGCGCATGGAAAGCTCCCTTGCGGCGGCGGCCTGCCACAATCGGGGGGGCCGGCGCGCGGCCCCACACCGTAGCGGCGGAGGCGAGAGCCCCCCAGAGCGCGTCGGGCCGAGGATCCGCTGGGACTCTCCGCCCCCCGCCGCCCGGGCGCTACGGGGCAGGCCGACACACCCGCGGATCGGACCGGCCACCCCCGCTGCGCGCGCGCTTTCGCCGGCCTTGGCGCGATTCCTGCAAAATCCAGACGTGGGGGAGCGCGGGCATGACACGATTGGCGAGGACGCTGGCGCTGCGTCGCTGCAGCGGCTGCGAACGGGTGCTCGGGGTTTCGCTGTGGGTCTGGAGCGGTCATTACTTCGTCACCACCCACGGGCTCTGCGCCCGCTGCCTGGGCGAGACCGCCCGCCTCGCGCATCTCGGGGCCGGCGTCGGCGCTCGGCGTCGCACGAGGGCGCGCTAGCCGCCCGCGCGCTTCTCTGATCTGATTCCGATCCGCGTCCCCGCGGCGCTCCTCCTGTCGAGCGCTTCACAGTGGCCGGGCGCCCCCCCGGCGAAGCTGCCTCCAACCCTTTTGGAGGTCCCTTCCCATGGCTCATTCGAAGCTTCGTTCGCTCCCGGCCTTCCTGACCCTTGCGATCCTGGTGACCGGTGCGGCCACCCTGCCCCGCGCTGCGGACGCTGAGACGGTCGACATCGACTGCTTCGCGGCGGCCGACGACGCCGACGGCGACGGCTACGCGCGCAAAGACGCGCCGAGGGTCGTGAAGACCGTCGACGAGGACAAGAAGCTCTACTGCCCGGCCGGCTACGTACGCAAGGCCGGCGACTGCGACGACACGCGGATGTACGTGCACCCGAACGCGCCCGAGTTTGCCTTCAACCTGATGAACGAGGACTGCGACACCCTGACGGACGAGCCGGAGCTCGTCTACTTCCCGAACGGAAACCAGAACACGAGTACGAGCTTCTCGATCCGCGTGAAGATCGCTAGCTCCTTCCTGCTCTCGCAGGGCTCGGCCCTGGCCTACGAGGTCGAGTACGCGGATCTCGCTGCGACCGCACTCCCCACGCGCACGGCGAAGCGCATGGTCGGCACCCTGCCGAGCGACTACGCGTTCGACGCGCCGGTGACCGGCCTCGCGCCCGCACGCGTGTACCAGGCCCGCCTCCACTTCTACAAGGCGACGGCGGGCAAGGCGCTAGTCGGAGGCAGGCTCGTGAAGACCACGACCTGGACCGAGCTCGGAGTCCAGTCCGAGTTGTACTACAGCGCCACCAAGGGCGACGGCCAGCTCGAGGACGCGCGCCTCGATCTCCTGCTCGACGGCTTCTACCAGCTCTCCGAGTCGAACCGCGGCCGGATCGGCTACCGGGGCACGGTGAAGCGTGACGGCACCCGCTTCGGCGCCGCGACCGGCGAGCGCTGGTGCTCGGAGTTCTACACCTGGCTGGCGAGCGCGCAGTTCTACCAGATCGGCATCTACAACACGGTGGGCGGCGTGATGTGGTGGTTCATGACCGAGTCGCAGTACCACTCGGGCTCCGCGAAGGTGAGGACCGTGGCGGAGCGCGCCGACTACATCCCCGTCGATACCGACGGCGACGGCGAGGCGAACCACAGCACCATGTTCGTCGCCTACGACGTGACCCTCGACAAGGTCTGGACGCTCGAGGGCAACGACGGCAACTACGTGCGGCTGAACCCGCGCTCGATCGGGTCGAGCCTCCTGGGGGTCGGCCACCTGACGCCGCGCGCGCTGACGCTCGCGCACCTCTTGAGCGGAGACCTCTAGGACCTGCACCGGGGGGGGGGCGTGCCGCGGGCGGCATGCCTCCCCGGTAGTCAGGCCGGCAGTGCGGCCGCGCGCGCGAAGCGCCGCACGAGGATCTGCGGCGTGTGGAAGGAGCCGTACACCGAGAGCGCCGAGACGAGGCCCGTCGCCCCGATCACCGCGAGAACGCCCGGCAGCTCGGCCGCCGGCCGGCGCCAGACACATGACCCGCAGCACTCCCGCCGCCAGGAGCGCCGCGGCGAGCACCCCCGCGAGGAGCCGCGCGCCCCGAGAGGCGGGGCGGAAGATCCGCCGCAGGCCGTCGGCGCCGCGCAGGCGGATCGCACGCACCAGGATCGAGCCCCCGGCGGCCAGCCGGAGACCCAGCCCCAGAGCGAAGAGCGCGGCGGCCCAGAACGGGGTGGCAGGCGCTTCCATGCCGGCTCCGGTCGGCCGCCTGGAGGCGTCCCTTGAGCCCACCGGCCCGCCTATACTCGTGCCCGACCATTCGGCACGAAAGGAGAGCCATGGGGCTCCTCGACGAGGTGAAGGGATTTCTGGCGAGGCGAGGCGCCCCGGCACAGAGCCGGAGCGGCGCCCAGGCCGATCTCGAGCTCCAGGCGGCCACCGCGATCCTGCTGCTAGAAGCCGCGTACGGCGACGAGAGCTACGCCTGGCGCGAGCACCGCACGATCATGAAGGGGCTCGAGCGGGAGTTCGGGCTGAGCAGGAAGGAGGCCCTCGATCTCCTCGACCGCGCGAACGAGATCCGCCCGCCGGTGGTGAAGCTGGCGGACGTCACGGACGTGATCCGCGACCGCTTCGACGAGGAGCAGCGGCAGGAGATCCGGCGGCTGGTGCAGCGGGTCATCGAGACCGACGGGGACGTGGCGGAATGGGAAGCGGCGTTCGCGAACCATGTCGCTCGAGCCCTCGGCCTCAGCGGAGAGGACGCTCGCGCAGCGCGCCAGGCCGGCGGGCAGCCCTAGACCGAGCGGCACGTGCAGACTACGCAAGCGCTCGCGGTTCTGGCGCAGGTCTCGGTCGCCTTCGCGGGCTTCTCGGCGATCGTCACGGCGTTCGGCAAGCGGACGCCCGACCAGTGGCGCCCGCTCGATCGCCTCCGCTTCCGCTTCATGATCGAGTTCAGCCTCTTCACGTTGTCGCTCTCGCTGGCGCCGCCCTTCGTGCTGGCTTTCGGAATCGCCGAGGCCGCGGTCTGGCGCTCCTGCAGCGCGCTGCTGGCCCTGGGCTCCCTCTTCTACATGGTCCTCTCCGCGCACCGGGTGCGCCGCCTGATGGTCGGCGGCGTCGGAGTGAGCCGGGGCTTCGTCGCGCTCAACTTCGCGGTGGGCTCGGCCATCGCCCTCTCCTCCCTGCTCAACGCCTTCGGCTGGTTCGCGCAGACCGCGGCCGTCTACCTGGCGGACGTCGGCGGCTGCTTCTTCGTCTGCGCCGAGATGTTCTCGCGCCTCCTGCTCTCGGGGTCTCCCGCGCACCTGCTGTCGTCCCCGAGCGAGCCGGACGAAGCAGATGCCCACCCGGCCACCGATCGGTGAGGCCAGACCCCAACAAGAATCCTTCGGTCTTATGAAGCCGTTCACAGCCCGGGCGCCCCCTGACGTCCGAAGCTTCCCTCCACGGGCGCGGAGCCCGACCCGAGCCGGAGGGAACTCGTGAAGGTCAGCCACCTCGCCGTCGCCCTGCTTCTCGCCGTCGCGGCCCCGAGCCACGCGCTCTTCGACAAGGGCAACGTCGGGCTGCCCGACGACAGTCCCGGCCTCGAGCCGGTCGACCCCGTCCCGCCGCCGCCTCCGCCCCCGGTGCCGCCGATCAACGTCCACCAGGTCGGCTTCGACTTCATCGAGGTCTCTGTCCGGCCGCCGGCCGGCCGGCTCAGCCAGCTCTTCCGGTAGGCGCCGGGCGGCACCTTCCAGGCTTTCGGAAGCCTGACTGCGGGGACGGAGAGCATCGTCCGGGACGCGGACCTCCGGGTGGGCCAGCGCTACTGCTACCGGATCGAGATCGCCGGCGACGCCACGCACGCGACCGAGAGCCACACGCGCTGCGAGTTCACGGATTGGCGCGTGGGCTTCGAGGGCCTCGGCATCTCCCAGGCCGAGAGCGACCGCGTGCTGCGGCTCTTCGACTGGCGCGACACGCAGCCCCTCGACGCCGGCACGGAGGACGCGCCGGCGCTCTACCACATGAACGTGCTGATCGAGGGCGGCGATCCGTTCGCCGTCGAGGCCCTGCGCACGATGGGCATGCACGTCCAGGCGGACCCCATCTTCCATGAGGAGCTCGAGGGCTGGGAGCCCTCCCACGCGATCGCCCGAGACTGCGCGGCCGGCGGCGTGATCGGACCCGTCGCATTCGCGGTGCCGGGGACGCTGCCCGAGGCGGACATCCTGCCCGATGGGCCGTGCGCGCCCGCAGGCCGCTGGGTGTTCGCCGTCGTCCCGGGCAACATCTACAACGAGATCCGCGTGCGGGTGCTCGAGCAGATCGGCCTCGGCGAGGCGCCGGGCATCCGCGCCCTGGTGTTCCGCCGCATCCCCGTCGCCGCGGCCCACGCGCCCGGCATCACCCGCCACGTGCTGGACTACACCTATCTCGGCGAGCAGGGCTTCGAGTTCAACGCGACGCCGCGCTGCTACGAGCTCGACGGCCTGCGCGTCTGCGAGACCCGGCAGGAGATCATCGGCTGGATCGCCCGCAAGATCGTCAAGTGGGCGGTCGAGCTCGGCGACGCCGTCGTGGAGAAGGTGCGCAGCGCCATCGGGCGCATCAAGCGGCTGATCAAGGGCGAGGTGCGGCTCGACCTCCGCATCCAGCTCCTGAACACCGACGGTTCGTTCGGGCGGGACGAGCTGATGCGGAGCGGCTGGAGCGGCGAGCCCATCCAGCTCGAGGGCGTCAAGGTCGAGGTGAGGCAGGGCCTCGCTGCCTTCTACGCCCACACGGACTCGCAGGGCTTCGTGAGCCTGCTGGTCGCGAAGAACTCCGACACGAAGGTCTGCATCCAGGTCGAGAACGACACGGCGGAGCTCACCGAGTTCCTGATCGAGACGACGATCTGCGTCAAGAGCCTCGGCGAGCTGACGGACTATCGCCGCGAGACCCTCTTCGTGCGGCACCACTACCTGAACACCCTGGCCGCGATGAGTGACGCGCGCCGCTACCTGCTGCGGCACGCGGGCTTCGAGATGCCGAAGATCACGGTCCTGGTGGGCGGCCTCGCCGATGCGATGGCGGTGCAGGCGCGCTCCTTCGCGCCGTGCATGGGCCGCGCCCCGAGCATGCTGGGGCTGATCGCCGATATGCTGCCGGGGATCGGGCAGGTGACGGAGTTCCTGACCGCCGTCGACATCGTGCTGCGACCCGACGACGGCGGGTCGCGCGGCGCCCCGGTGCACGAGTACGGCCACGCGGTGATGTGCGAAATGCTGCTGCGCCAGGGCCTCGACACCTTCGAGCTGGCCTGGACGGACGTGATCCAGGCGTCGAACGACCAGTCGGCCGGAAGCGAGGCGAGCTACCTGAACGAGGCCTTCGCCGACTTCCTGACCGAGCAGATCGTAGGCGGCACCAACTACTTCGCGGCCGCGTCGGACGTCTACAGCAACAACGGCATCAACTACTGCATCGCGGGAGGGCGCTGCTACGACGAGAACTTCAGCGGCCGGAGCAGCTTCCGGGACCAGGTGGCGCGCGTGACCTCCATCCTGCACGACGCCTTCGACGGCCACCCGCAGGGACACGGGCCCAACGACGGCTCGCACTGGACCGAGCCTCGGGGCTCGTTCAGGCTCAGCCATCTCGGCGCGGTGGACTCGGATCTCGCGGACGAAACCGTGCGGCTCTTCGGCGGGCGGCTGGAGACGCTCTTCGACTACTGGGACGCCCGCGGCCACAATCTGCGCGAAGACAACTTCCTGGGCGCCCTCGCCGACCTCATGAAGGCGGAAGGGGTCTCCGACGCCGACGTGTGCGCGCTCTTCGCGCTGCACGACCCGGGCGCGAGCTGCCCGGACTTCGTGACGCACCGCGCGCCCTGGCTCGGCTGGCTCGACGGGGCGGTCGGCGGCGACCTGCTCGCTGCCTTCGCGGCGGCTCCCGCGCCGGCCCCGGACCCCGGCTTCGCGCCGGCGCGCCCCGCGGCGTTCGTCGAAGCGATCGCCAGCACGGCGCCGCCGCCGGCCCCCGGCGAGGAGACGGAGCCGCAGCCCGGCGACGAGACGTGCGAAGCATGCTCCGCGCCGGTCGTCTTCGAGGGCGTGCAGAAGATCCAGGTGGCGGGCCTCGGCAAGGAGGAGCGGGAGACGGCTTTCGCCTTCCGGCTCGGCGAGGGCTCCTTCGAGGGCATCGATCCCCTCGGCCACCTCCTGCTCGGCGGCTGGGACGCGCGCAACGCCAAAGGCTCGAAGCTGCGCCTGCACCTCGCCGACGAGTCCCGCGACGCGCTGGCGAACCTGCTCGCCGAGTCCGCCGCAGCGCTCGGCCAGGGCGGCGCACCGCTCCGCCTCGTGGGCCCCGGGAAGATCGAGCTCCGACTGGCGAAGGGCGGCGCCCTGGTGGGCAAGATCGCGATCGGCTTCGAGATCGAGGTCGACGGCCGCACGCGGCGCGGAACGTACGTGGCGAAGCTGCGCGGGGCGTAGGGCGGCGCGCTCGCGCGCTACGCGACGACCGGAAGCGCCGTGAGGCCGCGCAGCAGCCAGCCGGGCCGCCAGGCGAGCTGCCCCTCGTCGCACGCCGGCTCGAGGCGCGGCGCGCGCGCGAGGAGGCCGCCGATCGCGAGCTGCGCCTCGAGGCGCGCGAGCCCGGCGCCGAGGCAGAAGTGGATGCCGTGCCCGAAGCTCGCGTGCCGCACGTCGGCGCGCCCGACGTCGAGCCGGTCCGGGTCGGCGAACACCTCGGGGTCGCGGTTCGCGCAGCCGATCGGCAGCAGCACCTCGTTGCGCGCCGGGATGCGCGTGCCGTGGATCTCGATCGGCTCGCGCAGCGCGCGCGCCGTCCCCTGCACGGGCGCGTCGTAGCGCAGGAACTCCTCGACCGCGCCGGGCAGCAGCGCGGCCTCCGCCCGCAGCCGCGCGAGCTCGCGCGGATTCCGCAGCAGCGCCAGCACGGCGTTTCCGACGAGGTTCGTCGTCGTCTCGTGCCCGGCCCCCATCACGAGGAGCGCCGTCGCGAGGATCTCGTCTTCGGTCAG